>Ga0310690_10001565_pt1 | contig 40184 bp, 38 predicted proteins | sample AusTroGonzalo_MG_2_FD_207661 | JGI IMG/M metagenome (GOLD analysis project Ga0310690, IMG submission 207661) | Bovine rumen microbial communities from tropical cattle in Woodstock, Queensland, Australia - Gonzalo_04 (v2) (version 2) | ecosystem: Host-associated > Mammals > Digestive system >... | reverse complement strand
CAGTTTGAACAAGGCGACTATTCGGATGCCGACTTGCTGATGCTGCCTGGTGGCATGCCTGGTGCCAGCAACCTGTTTGAGCACGAGGGTGTCTGTCAGGCCGTCATGGCACAGTTTGCTGCTGGTAAGAAGATTGCTGCCATCTGTGCGGCTCCCGCTGTGGTATTGGCTCAGTTAGGTGTGCTCAGCGATAAAAAAGCCACTTGTTATCCTGGCTTCGAGAAGGCTTTGACAGAGGCAGGCGCAACTTATACGGGCGACCTCGTTACCGTTGATGGCAACATCACCACCGCTGAGGGACCGGCCGCTGCCTTCCCCTATGCCTACGAACTGCTCACCCAACTCGTTGATAAGAAGACCTCTGACCAGATTGCAGAGGGCATGAGGTTCAAGCATTTGATGGCCTGATGGATTATGTAATTATCGTGGCAGGCGGAAAGGGGCTGCGTATGGGAAGCGATATCCCAAAGCAGTTCTTGCCGATAGGTGGGAAGCCTGTCTTGATGCGCACACTCGAGCGGTTCCGCGAGTATTCTGAGAGTCTGCAGATTATTCTCGTATTGCCTGAGGCACAGCAGGACTATTGGCGACAACTCTGCGAACAGTATCACTTTAAGGTGAAATACCTGTTGGCCAATGGCGGACAGACACGTTTCCACTCCGTACAAAATGGTCTTGCGCTGATTCCCGATGATGCCGAAGGTGTGGTGGGTGTGCACGACGGCGTGCGCCCTTTCCCCAGCATCGAGGTAATCCACAACTGCTATGAGACGGCCCGTGAGAAGAAGGCTGTGATTCCCGTCATCCCCGTTGTTGAGACCGTGCGCCATTTGGAAGGCGAAGGCTCTGTCACCGTTCCTCGTAGCAACTATCGCCTTGTGCAGACGCCCCAGACCTTCGACATCCAACTGTTGAAGGCTGCCAACTGCCAACCTTATAATGATGGTTTTACGGATGATGCCAGTGTGGTGGAGAGTTACGGTCACCAGATCACTCTCGTCGAGGGCAATCGCGAGAACATCAAGATAACGACGCCTTACGACATCATCGTCGCCGAGGCCCTCTGTAAACTGTAAACTATAAACTGTAAACTCTCAATTGAACATCCTCGACCAAGATATCAAATACTTGCCAGGCGTAGGTCCCAACCGCAAGAAGATGCTGAGTAACGAACTTGGCATCGAGACCTATGGTGACCTGCTCGAATATTATCCTTATAAATATGTAGACCGTTCAAAGGTCTATAAGATTCACGAACTTACGGGCGAAATGCCTTTTGTGCAGGTGGTCGGCCATATCCTCAGTTTCGAGACCTTCCCGATGGGACCTCGCAAGGAGCGCGTCGTGGCCCATTTCACGGATGGGACAGCCATCGCCGACCTCACGTGGTTTAATGGTGGCAAATACGCCAAACAGACCTACAGGATAGGTACGGAATATCTGGTCTTCGGCAAGCCCACCGTGTTCAACAACCGCATCAACTTCACCCACCCCGACCTCGACGATGCCTCGAAGGTTGACCTCTCGACGATGGGGTTGCAACCCTATTACAACACGACGGAGAAGATGAAGAAGAGCGGTCTGAACTCACGGGCCATCGAACGGTTGACAAAGACACTCGTGGAGAAACTGCCTCCATTATCCGAGACCCTGCCCGACTTCATTGTCAATGAGCGTCATCTGATGGGGCGCGACGAGGCTTTCCGCACGGTACACTATCCTCAGAACCCGAAAGACCTGGAGCGTGCAAGGGTGCGACTGAAATTCGAGGAACTCTTCTATATCCAGTTGAATATCCTGAGGTACGCCAGCGACCAGCGCAGGAAATATCGGGGTTATGTGTTCTCACAGGTAGGCGAGGTGTTCAACTCGTTCTATCACAACAACCTGCCCTTCCCCTTGACGGAAGCCCAGAAAAGGGTAATCAGGGAGATCAGGGTCGATGTCGGATCCGGACGCCAGATGAACCGTCTGCTGCAAGGCGATGTGGGCTCAGGCAAAACCCTCGTGGCACTGATGTCGATGCTCATCGCCATCGATAACGGTTATCAGGCCTGTATCATGGCACCAACGGAAATCCTCGCAGAACAGCATCTGGCCACCATCATGGAGTTTCTGAAAGGCATGGATCTGCGCGTTGCCCTGTTGACAGGCATTGTGAAAGGCAAGCGTCGTGAGGAAGTGCTCGAAGGACTGTTGGATGGCACCATCCATATCCTCGTGGGTACGCATGCCGTGATCGAGGATACCGTGCAGTTTGCCCGTCTCGGTTTTGTGGTGGTCGACGAGCAGCACCGCTTTGGTGTGGCCCAGCGCGCGAAGTTGTGGAGCAAGAGCACCAATCCCCCACATGTGCTGGTAATGACGGCCACGCCTATTCCGCGTACCCTCGCCATGACCCTCTACGGCGACCTCGACGTGAGTGTCATCGACGAATTGCCACCAGGCCGCAAACCCGTGAGGACAACGCACGTCTTCGACACCCGCATGACCTCGCTCTACGACGGTATCCGTCAACAGATCAACGAAGGACGGCAGGTGTATATCGTCTTCCCCCTTATCGAGGAGAGCGAGAAATCAGACCTCAAAAACCTCGAGGACGGCTTCGAGGTGCTCAAGCAGGCCTTCCCAGAATTCCGTCTGAGTAAGGTGCATGGTAAGATGAAACCCAAGGACAAGGAGGAGGAAATGCAGAAATTCGTGAAGGGCGAGACACAGATCCTTGTGGCTACCACCGTGATAGAAGTGGGTGTGAATGTGCCCAATGCCTCGGTGATGGTGATCCTCGAAGCCCAGCGGTTTGGCCTCTCACAATTACACCAACTCAGAGGTCGTGTGGGACGTGGTGCCGACCAAAGTTTCTGTATTCTCGTCACGCCCTTTAAACTCAGCGAGGACACCCGCAAGCGCATCGATATCATGTGTGATACCAACGACGGTTTCCGCATTGCAGAGGCCGACTTGAAACTGCGTGGTCCTGGCGACCTTGAAGGTACCCAGCAGAGCGGTATGGCCTTCGATCTGAAAATAGCCGACATTGCCCGCGACGGACAACTCGTACAGATGGCTCGTGAGACCGCTCAGCCCATCATCGAAGAAGACCCCACCTGCACCTCCGACAAATACGCCATCCTGTGGCGTCGACTGAAGGAATTGCGCAAAACAAACATCAACTGGGCGGCTATTTCGTAAGTCATTAAGTGTTAAAACATTCCAAAACTTTGTTAACGTACACACATATCTTTGGCTTTTCAGAAAGTTTTTATTACCTTTGCACCGTATTTTTTTGCATGATGCAATCATTACGAACTAAATAATGAATTCGATGAATCTTAAAATTTCATTAATATTTGCCTTGATGTCGTTTGCAGCCGTTCCCATGAATGGTCAGGATTTGTTAGCACGTCAGGCCCCCGTAGACAAGAAAATGAAGAAGGTTGATTCCGTAGCACTCCACCAGTTGATCTATCAGGAGATGCTCGAGAATCCCGCTGCCGATCTGTACGATGAGTGGGATACGGAAATGACCCATTATCATAACGCTGAGACCACACTGCCCGAAACGGCTACCATCGACCTGCGCGGTTTCTGCATGCCCACTCCGAGCCGTGTGATTACTTCTAATTTCGGTGCCCGTTGGGGACGCCAGCATAAGGGTCTCGACATCAAGGTTTATGTTGGTGACACTATCCGTGCGGCTTTCTCCGGTAAGGTACGCATCGTGAAATACGAGGCTCGCGGCTATGGTAAATACGTGGTGATTCGTCACTACAACGGACTGGAGACCTATTATGCCCACATGTCAAAGCAGTTGGTTAAGGAAGATCAGGAAGTAAAGGCTGGCGATCCCATCGGTTTGGGAGGTAACACTGGTCGTAGTACTGGTTCACACCTGCACTTCGAGACCCGTCTCTGCGGTGTAGCCCTGAATCCTGCCCTGCTGTTCGACTTCCGTGCACAGGATGTGACAGGCGATTTCTACACCTATAACCGTAAGAAATACGCTGCCGAGTCAGCACAGGCTACCCGTCTGCGTGGTGCCAGCAGCAGTGAACTCAGCCGCTTCGATACTGAACCCGACGATGACACAGAGATGGCCATCGCTGCGCCAGAGGCTTCGTTTGCACCTGATGTTCATTTCCACAAGGTGAAGAAGGGTGAGACCCTTCAGGCCATCGCCAAGAAACGAGGCATGACGGTGGATGCGCTCTGCAAACTGAACCACATTGGCAAGAACATCCGACTGATGCCGGGACAGATTCTGAAATACAACTAATCAACATAAGGCTCCCGCGAGGGGGCCTTTTTTGCATAACTTAAAACTAAAAATATGCTCGACAAGGAAAGAGGGCTTTACATTGCCCATTGCACGAACGGTGCACTCAGCATTACAGGTAAGATGGCCAACCGACACGGATTGATTGCCGGCGCCACAGGTACAGGAAAAACCGTCACGCTTCAGGTGATGGCTGAGACATTCTGCCAGGCAGGTGTGCCCTGCTTCATGGCCGACATGAAGGGCGACCTCTCCGGTATCTCACAAATAGGAAAGATGAGCGGCTTCATCGAGAAGCGTCTGCCAGAATTCGGCATCGAGAACCCAGAGTTCCAGGCTTGTCCTGTACGTTTCTTCGATGTCTATGGCGAGCAAGGTCACCCCATGCGTGCCACCATCTCACAGATGGGTCCGCAACTGCTTTCCCGCCTGCTGCAACTCAACGAAACGCAAGACGGTGTATTGAACATTGTGTTCCGCATTGCCGATGAGCGCGGATTGCTGCTCGACGACTTACAAGACCTGCGGGCCATGCTCGACTGGGTATCGCAGCATGCCAAGGAATACACCACGAAATACGGTAATATCACCACCGCCTCCATCGGTGCCATCCAGCGCTCGCTGTTGCAGTTGGAGGCGCAGGGAGCCGACAAGTTCTTCGGCCTGCCCTCATTCGATATCTATGACCTGCTGCAGACAGAAGGCGGCAAGGGTATCATGAATGTGCTGGCTGCTGACAAACTGATGATGCAGCCCAAACTCTACTCCACCTTCCTGTTGTGGTTGATGAGTGAACTCTACTCCACCCTGCCTGAAGTTGGCGACCTGCCATTGCCCAAACTCGTGTTCTTCTTCGACGAGGCCCACATGCTCTTCACAGACACCTCAAAGGCCCTGCTCGACAAGATTGAACAGGTGATCCGCCTTATCCGTTCGAAGGGTGTGGGTATCTATTTCATTACGCAGAGTCCGACAGACATTCCTGAGAATATCCTTGGCCAGTTGGGTAATCGTGTGCAGCATGCCCTTCGCGCCTATACACCGAAGGATCAGAAAGCCGTGAAGACCGCTGCCGATACCTTCCGCGCCAATCCTGACTTCAAGACCGACGAGGCCATCATGAACCTGGAGACAGGCGAGGCCCTTGTGAGTTTCCTCGACGAGAAAGGTGCTCCCAACATGGTGGAGCGCGCCAAGATTCTGTTCCCGTTGTCACAGATCGGAGCCGTCACAGAAGGTCAGCGTCTGGACATCATCAAGCAGAGTCGCATCTATGGCAAGTACGATGAAGCCAAGCAGCGCGACAGTGCCTTTGAAATGCTGATTGCAGAATCCGAGAAGGCATTGGCTGAAGCAGAGCAAGAAACGGAGGTTGCCACGAAGGGCGAAAAGGAAGGCAAGGCTGAGAAGAAGAAGCCTGGTATGATGAGTAAAGTTTGGAAGGCTGTGCTCACCGCCATCACCTCGACACTGGCCACCATCTTAGGCACTTATGTCAGCGACAAGGTAACTGGCAAGAAGACGAAGTCGAAGACCTCAGCCACAGGTCGTGTGGTGAAGAATGCTACCAGCGCCGCCACGCGTTCCATCACGAAGGAACTGACGCGCGACATTCTGGGTAATCTCGTAAAATAACGATTGAAATCTGATTAGAGGAGATAGGCCATTGTCTGGTCATCCAAGAACTGCCACATGCGCTCACGCATGTTGAACATATACTTGAGGTGATAGAAATTGTCTATCTTCCACTGACCATCCTCATATACCAGTTCGATACGGGCTGGTATATAGTCGTCTGCCTCGTAGACCGTGAAATCGACCTGTGCACGCTTCTCACCATCATCGTTATATGCCAGGTGCTTGACCTCGAACTCATCGAAACTGACGACATCGGTGTCATGCGACATTGTCCAGTGGTTTACCTCGAAGAAAAGCGTATTTGTGAGATATTCCTGACGACGGACAGCCATCAGCAACTGGTTCCACGATTTTGTACAGAAAGCCTTGTCGAGCAGGTCGCTATCAGTAGATCCGCCCATATAGGAACACTCCTGCTTGATGAGCGAGTAGATAGTCTGCACGCGCTCCATCACAGCACCACGCTCCACCATAGACGATACTTCCAACTCCGATGACAGAGTATCCGTCGTCACCGTTGTGTCTGAACTAATAACCTGTATTGAGTCTGAGTCTACGGGCGCACTCGTCTGCGTACCTTGACAACTGGCTAATACTAAAGATGTTACAATGGTTAATCCAATCAACAATGTTTTAACAAAACGCTTCACCTAATCACAAATTTTTAATGGTCTGACTAATTCGGCTGCAAAGGTACACAAAAAAATGTAAACCAACAAACATTTTTCTTATTTTTTTTCTTCCTTGCTTACAAATTGACAAATGGAGTACACATAACGCCTCTGAGAATGGGTAATTGTCTCGAAATGAAGCCCTTCCTGAAGCAACACCTGCTTCATATCCTTGCTGATGCCCGTCCCCGTCAGTTTCAGGGCGGCCTCCTTCTGCGTCCACAAGCGGATAAAGGCCACAGCCCGATCTTCAGCCGCCTCGATCTCACGGATTTCTGCATCGTTCATCGTATAATGCACCAGACTGTCGTTGAACGAACGCACCGACTCCACATCGACGCCAATGGGACGGTCGCTGACGGCACAGATGGCCGCCTCCTTGCAATGACTGAGGTTGAAACAGATCTCCGGATGTCCCTCAATCGAGGGCTTTCCGTGCTCATTATATATAAAGATAGGATTCTCCTTGATGCCATACACCTCGCTCAGTCCCTGCTTCAGCAACTGATAGGCCAGCACACAAAGTCGCTGGCCAAGTTCGTGCTTAAACCTGAGGGCCTGCTCCCGTCGCTGCGCTGAAATCTCCCCAAGGGCAGCGTCCAAATTAAAGTCCCATATCTCCTCGCTCAAGAATATGTGCATCGTCTTTGATTTTGATGCAAAAGTACAAAAAAACGGCCAAATAATTGCATGTATCAGATATTTTATCTAAATTTGCAGCATAAAACTTATTATCTTAAACTTATAAACTTTTAAAACCAACAGATTATGGATTACAAGATTATCGACATCGAAGGTGTAGGCGACGTTTATGCAGAGAAACTGCTTGCCGCAGGTATCAACAAAGTAAGCGAACTGCTCGAGAAGTGTGCAGCCCCCAAGGGCCGCAAGGAGTTGGCTGATGCCACAGGTATCAGCGAGAAACTGATTCTGCGCTGGACCAACCATGCCGACCTGTTCCGCATCAATGGCGTAGGCCCCCAGTTCTCTGAGTTGCTTGAGAAGGCTGGTGTTGACACCGTTAAGGAGTTCCGTCACCGCATCGCAGAAAACCTGCAGCCGAAGTTGGAGGAGATCAACGAGCAGTTCCATATTTGTGGTCGTGTACCCGCCATCAGCGAAGTACAGAAGATGATCGATCAAGCCAAGGAACTTGAACCGAAGATGACCTACTAAAAACATCAATCCCCGCTCAGCCGAGCGGGGATTTTTTATTTCTTGTCATAAGCGTGGACGGGATAGTCGATGGTGTAATGCAGACCGCGACACTCCTTTCGCTCGAGGGCCCAACGGGTAATCAGGTAACCCACGTTGATCATATTTCGCAGTTCACAGATATCCTTTGATGCCTTAACGCGTTTGAACAGGCGCTCCGTCTCCTCATAGAGCATATCGAGACGATCCCAGGCACGATGCAGACGAAGGTCGGAACGCACAATACCCACATAGTTCGACATGATCTGGTTCACCTCCTTCACACTCTGGGTGATCAGCACCTTCTCCTCGTTGGTCATCGTTCCCTCATCATTCCATTTCGGCACATCCTCGTTATAGTCATACAGGTCGACATGCGCCAGCGAGTCCTTGGCAGCAGCGTCGGCATAGACCACCGCCTCAATCAACGAGTTGGAGGCCAGACGGTTACCGCCATGCAACCCTGTGCAGGAACACTCGCCAAGGGCATAGAGGCGTTCGATGCTGCTCTGTCCGTTGATATCCACCTTGATACCACCGCACATATAGTGGGCTGCCGGTCTGACGGGGATATAATCGGTGGTGATGTCGATGCCAATGGAGAGACACTTCTGATAGATATTGGGGAAGTGATGACGGGTCTCCTCTGGATCCTTGTGGGTGACATCGAGACACACGTGGTCAAGACCATGAATCTTCATCTCCTTATCGATGGCACGGGCCACAATGTCACGCGGGGCCAATGAAAGGCGCTCGTCATATTTCTGCATAAACTCCTCACCGTTAGGCAGTTTCAGGATACCGCCATAACCACGCATGGCCTCAGTGATGAGGTAGGCGGGATGCGTCTCCTTGGGATTATGAAGCACTGTAGGGTGGAACTGCACGAACTCCATGTCGGCCACCGTTCCCTTTGCACGATACACCATTGCGATACCATCACCAGTTGCAATGACGGGGTTCGACGTGGTGAGATAAACGGCACCGCAACCACCCGTACACATGACGGTGATCTTGGAGAGGTAAGTATCAACCTTCTGCGTCTTGGGATTCAGCACGTAGGCCCCATAGCACTGGATGTTTGGTGAGCGACGGGTCACACGCACACCAAGGTGGTGCTGGGTGATGATCTCCACAGCAAAATGGTTCTCCATCACATCGATATCAGGACAGGCACGAACGGCCTCCATCAATCCGCGCTGGATCTCGGCACCCGTATCATCGGCATGGTGAAGGATACGGAACTCAGAGTGCCCGCCCTCACGATGCAGATCGAACGAGCCGTCGTCCTTCTTATCGAAATTCACGCCCCACTCCACCAGTTCCTTAATCTGTGCAGGCGCCTGACGCACCACCTGCTCCACAGCCTTGCGGTCGGAGATATAGTCGCCGGCGATGATGGTGTCGGCAATATGCTTGTCGAAGGTATCCACCTTCATATTCGTCACGCTTGCCACACCGCCCTGTGCAAACGATGTGTTGGCCTCGTCGAGCGAAGTCTTGCAGATCATACACACCTTGCCCTTCTTGGCACGAGCCACCTTCAGGGCGTAACTCATACCGGCCACGCCTGCACCGATAATCAGAAAGTCATACTTGTATAGCATAAGCAAAATCAATAATCTGCTGCAAAGTTAATAAAAAACTATAAACTATAAACCATAAACTACAAACTTTTTGTATCTTTGCAGTTGAATATGAAGAAAATACTGTTTATCACTACGATTTTGTTGCTGGCGGCAAAACTGCCAGCACAGGATACCCTCCCCAATATCACTGCCGACACCGTCGCCTGCGACAGTATCGCTCCCGAACTGCAATGGCCGGAGAACGTGACGGCACGCTTAGACAGTCTTATGAACGAGCCATTGCTGCAGAAGACCCAACTCGGACTGATGGTCTATGACCTGACGGCCGACTCTGCCATCTACAAGCAGGGGGAGCGTCAGACGCTGCGACCGGCCTCGACCATGAAACTCGTAACGGCCATCACCGCTATCGACAAACTGGGCGGCGGCTACCAGTTCCGCACCTCGCTCTACTACACAGGGCTCATCGAGCACAACATCCTCAGAGGTGACCTCTACTGCGTGGGCGGCATGGACCCCCGTTTCAACAACGACGACATGCGGGCCTTTGTCGAGAGCATCCAGAAAATGGGCATCGACACCATCTGCGGACGCCTCATCGCCGACACGTCGATGAAAGACGACAACCGACTGGGCGAAGGCTGGTGCTGGGATGACGACAACCCCTCGCTGACACCCCTGCTCATCGGCAAGAAAGACCTGTTTATGGAACGCTTCCGTCAGGAACTCCGCGACGGGGGCATCACGGTCGTAGACAACGAAGAGGCCATTGCCAACAACAAAACCAAGAACCGTCCGCTCATCCATCTCTGCTCGCGCTTCCACTCCTTAGACCAGGTGCTGATGCGCATGCTCAAAGAGAGCGACAACCTCTATGCTGAATCGGTGCTCTATCAGATAGCCGCCTCAGGTGGTGTCAAGAACGCCTCGGCCTCCCACGCCCGTCAATGGATCAACAAACTCATAACCCGCATCGGTCTCACCCCTGGCGATTATAAGTTTGCCGACGGCAGCGGACTCTCGCTCTACAACTACGTCTCGGCCGAACTGCTGGTCAGCCTGTTGCGCTTTGCCTATCATAACCAGAATATCTACGGCCAACTCTACCCCGCCCTGCCCATCGCAGGTGTCGACGGCACATTGGAAAAGCGTATGAAAGGAGCCTTCACCAATGGTAATGTGAGGGCGAAGACGGGCACATTGACGGGCATCTCGTCGCTCGCAGGCTACTGCACCGCAGCCAACGGTCACAAACTGGCTTTTGCCATCATCAATCAAGGGGTATTGAAAAACGCCAGCGGACGAACGTTTCAGGATAAGGTCTGCACAGCCCTGTGCGAACCGTAAGAAGAGGAGGTTTGAGGAAGTTAGAGGGAGTTAGAAGAATTTAGAGGTCAATACTCCTGCTGATAAAAACAGCATTGGGTAATGACCTCTAACTACTAAACGAACGAAGTGAGTGATAACTCCTTCTAACTTCTTCTAACTACTTAGAAATTCAAACCGAGATTCAGGAAGAATGCGTTGTTGTGAGCACTCTTGTCTTTCCAAGCAGGTGTATCACTATCGTCACTATCAATGATATTTGTGATATTGAATTGGTAACCTACTTCAAGATATATCTTATTATACTCAGCACCGCAGCCAAGTTTGAAGCCCATATTCTTGCGATTGACACGAACATCATGAGCCTTCGCATAATCTGACTTCAGTTTCTCTTCAGTGCTAACGCCATAGGCAAAGTAAGGGCCAAAGAACGGTAAGAGAGCAATGTCATCAGTAGCCTGAACACCATACTTCACCAGAACGGGAATCTCAAGGTTGTTGTGCGTAATATCGTAGTCACTATCCTTGGCACCACGCTGCGTATAATAAAGACCAGACTCCAAAAACACGGGAGCAGTTTGGGAAACGCGCAGACCTACGACACCAGCCAGTGTCAAACCCGTTTTAGTCCCCACTGACAAATCACCATTGAGCGAAGCCAAAGTTCCACCGAAGCGGATACCATAATACATGCTCTCCTTGTCAAGTTCAAAACCACCGCTCGAATACTGAGCGAACGAAGGCACAGCCATCAGGGCTGCAATGATTGATACTAAAAACTTTTTCATACCTTATTGATTAATTTAATAATACAATTAGTCGCTATGACGCTGCAAAGATAATAAAAAAAGTGAATAGTGAATAGTGAATAGTGAAAAAATTCATAACTTTGCAGTCAAAACATGACAAGGATGAAGGCAAAGAGCACCGCAAACGGCTTCGCACAGACGCTATTGAAATGGTTTCAGGCCAATGGCCGCGAACTCCCCTGGCGCGAAACAAACGACCCCTACGCCATCTGGCTCTCGGAGATTATCCTCCAGCAGACGCAGGTCAAGCAGGGCTGGGACTACTGGCAGCGGTTCATGCGCCGCTGGCCCACAGTGGCCGACCTCGCTGCCGCCTCCGAGGATGAGGTGCTGCGTGAGTGGCAGGGACTGGGCTACTACAGCCGAGCCCGCAATCTCCACTTTGCCGCCCGTCAGATTGTGGCCTTAGGGCATTTCCCTGACACTTTGGAAGCCATCAAGCAACTGAAGGGTGTGGGCGACTACACCGCCGCAGCCATCGGGAGCATCGCCTTCGGACTCCCCGCAGCAGTGGTCGATGGTAATGTCTACCGCGTACTGGCCCGTCATTTCGGCATCGCCACCCCCATCAACAGCACCGAGGGCAAAAAGACGTTTGCCGCCTTGGCCCAGAGTCTCATGCCAGAGGCAACAGGCACCAGCGAGGAAAACATCTGCGGACTCTACAACCAGGCCATCATGGACTTCGGCGCCATCCAGTGCACACCCCAGTCGCCCAAATGCATCGACTGTCCGCTTCAGGAGTCGTGCGAGGCACTGCGCACCGGCAAGGTCAACACACTGCCCGTCAAACAAAAGACCCTCAAGATCAAGACCCGCCACCTTATTTATATATATATACGCTGTCAGGGCGAGACCGCCATCCATCGCCGAGGCGAAGGTGACATCTGGCAAGGGCTCTATGAACCTCTGCGGGTGCCAGCGGCACCAGCAGAAGCACAACTCATTGCAAAAGACGTGAAACACGTTTTGACCCATCAGGTGTTGACGGCCGACTTCTATCTCTGGGAGCCCAAAGAGCGTCCCCAACTGCCCGAAGATTACATCTGGATCAAGGAAGCCGACATCGACAACTACGCCATCCCCCGCCTCATAGATAATCTACTCTGTAAACTGTAAACCGTAAACTATTCCACCTGCTCTTTCGGCCAATTCACCAAGAACAGTTTCTCCGTTGCACGAGTAAAAGCGGTATAAAGCCAATGGATATAATCAGGCGTGAGCATATCATCGGTCATATAACCCTGATCCAGATAGATATGCGCCCACTGTCCACCCTGCGCCTTATGACAGGTGACGGCATAGGCAAACTTCACCTGCAGCGCATTATAATAGCGGTCGTTCTTCAGTTTCTCTATACGGTCGGCCTTTCTGGGAATATCACTATAATCCTCGAGCACAGCATTATAGAGTTGCTCCTGTTGCTCCCTCGTAAGGGCCGGTGCCTCAGTGGTGAGCGAATCAAGCATCACGATGGCCGTCAGTTCGTAGTTGTCGTAATCAGGAAACAGCATCGTCACCTCCGCGAATCGGAATCCGTAGAGTTCGTGCACATGCCTCATGTGCTGTACGACGGCCCTGTCGCCATTCGCTATGAAAGATAATTTGTTTACAGTTGACAGTTTACTGTCAACCGTCAACTTCTCTATCCAATAATAATTGTTTTTCACAATCATCAGCAAGTCGCCCCGACACAGTTCACTCTCGCGGTCGAGCACCATATTGCGGATGCCCTGATTATAGATATTCGCCCGCTTATTGCTGCGGGTGATGACCATCGTCTCGTCCATCCCCACCCTGCTGTAACTGCTCGACAGCGACTCTATCAGTTCATCGCCCGGCACCACCTGTATGTCAGCGAATCCTTTTAATCTAATCTGCGGCAAGGCCACGGCATCGCCATCAATCGACAACTGCCGGATCATCGTCGCGTTCCACAGGATGCCCGAGCCCTCGCTCTGACGGAGCACCTGATTCAGGTCGCTCTCATACACCTCCATCCCATAGCCTCGCAGCATCGAAGCCGACAGCGCCGGGCTCTCCTCCTCGCCCACAGGCGGCAACTGCGCCTTGTCGCCGATGAGCAGCAGACGACAATTCTGCCCGTTATACACAAACTGCATCAGGTCGTCCAACAGACAGCCGCTGCCGAAAGCCAACTCTCCTAGACCGAGGTTTGAAATCATCGACGCCTCGTCCACGATAAACAGCGTATCCTTGTTCAGGTTGTCATTCAGGCTGAACGAACTCAGGTCACCAGCCGACCGCTGCCTGTAGATACGGCGGTGGATGGTATAGGCGGCATGCCCCGAATAGAGCGAAAACACCTTCGCAGCCCGCCCCGTCGGAGCCAGCAGCATCAGTTTCTGGTTCAGCGCCGTCAGCGCCCTCACCATCGCGCCGGCCAGCGTGGTCTTACCCGTTCCAGCCGAGCCCCGCAGTATCATCACCACATGCTCCGCCCTGTCGGTCATAAACCTCGCAAACACCTCCAGCGCCCGCTCCTGCTCGTCCGTCGGTGTAAACCCGAACGTCGCCCGAATCCGATATATCAGTTCGTCCTGAATCATCTGAATAACAATAAAAAAAGGGATCACGTCCCTTTTATTTCAAGCAATCTTTCCTTGATATACTCCTGGATGTCGAGGGCAGAAACATCGTAGACAGGATTAAGTGCCAAAAACGCCTTGTCTTTTATAAAACGTTCCCCATTCATGTCATAATAATCACGGAACTTACTACGGCGAAGCATTGTCTCCATCTTCATCGCACCGATGGACTTATTATCAGCCAATCCGTTCATTATGCGACCATACGTTTGTTAATAATCCGAGTTTCCATAGATTTCACATAGGCACCCGGCTTCTTCATACCGAAATAATACCATGCGAGGAACTTATTGAGCACATAATGACGATCTCCTAACACCACGACATTCTCAATCCAGGCCTTTTTTATAAACTTATAGGGATATATCTCAAATAGTTTATCTATATCCTCCAAATCAAGATGAAGCATAACCAATTCCACAAGGATGTCATCAGGCACATCCTTAATGGCATCAACTTGATAAGACCAAAAAGCATTTGCTTTCTTTAGATGGTTTATCAACTCCCGTTTTACTCCAACTTTATTCATTACTTACTATTTATCGCTGCAAAAATAAGAAGAAATCCTGAACTTTGCAAATTATTCGCCAAGTTTTTACGATAGAAGATACGATACATATACCATGCTCGCATTTACTCTACTACATCATTCATCATATTCTTCAACCAGATCTTCCACTTATCCAGAATCGTTGGTTCCTTTTCGGGTTCGGGCTCAGGTTTAGGTCCCGGTTCCGGATCAGGAACAGATGCTGTTTCCGGCTCTGGCGCTGGCTCCACCTCAAACGCTATCTCCTGCTGCGTAATCACCGAAGCCAACGTGGGCGTTTTCTTCGATGGCTTATAGAGTTTGCCTATCAGATCCTCATAATAGTCATCCTCATTTTGATGCACATTCGTCTTCACCTCCTCTTCCAGATGATTCTCCATACCCGTTGCAAGAATCGTCACTTTTATATCCTCACCCAACGTGTCATCGGTAGCCGTTCCCCAAATCACATCGATATTAGGATCCAACTGGTCAAAGAAATCATCAATCTCCTGCAACTCCCTTACGAAGATTGGATGCTCGTCGCTCGCATAGATATTAAAAAGGATACGCTTGGCTTTCTCGATATCATTGCCATAGAGCAGAGGCGAGTCGAGGGCGTTCAGGATGGCCCGCTCCACACGATGATCACCATTGGCGCGACCCATCGCCATGATGGCGCCCCCACCATTCTTCATAGTGGTCTCCACATCGCGGAAGTCACTCTTGATTCCCCCATCACTGGGCAAGGTGATCAATTCCGAGATACCCTTCACCGCATTCATCAGGATATTATCAGCCCTCACGAAGGCATCCTTCATGGGAATGTCCGAATTGGCATACACATCACAAAGGCGCTCATTGTTCACTATCAACAATGCATCTACATTCTTACGCAACTCGTCAACGCCCTTCAGCGCCTTGATAATCTTGCGTTTCTTCTCAAAGGCGAATGGGATTGTCACCACACCCACCGTCAGGATGCCCATATCCTTGGCTACGCCTGCTACCACAGGTGCAGCACCCGTACCCGTACCACCACCCATTCCAGCCGTTACGAACACCATCTTTGTACCGTCTGAAAGCAGTGCCTTGATGTCGTCAAGATTCATCTCAGCCTCATCGCGACCCTTATCAGGATTGCCGCCTGCGCCAAGACCCGACTTTCCCAGCAAGATCTTTACAGGCACTGGCGAACGCGAGAGCGACTGGCTATCCGTATTACACACAGCATACGTCACGCCCTCCACGCCCTCGTTGTACATATTCCTCACAGCGTTGCAGCCTCCGCCTCCAACGCCCACGACCTTGATGATGCCCTGCATCTGGTCCTTCACCTCTCCGAAAAACGGAATAATCTCCTCACCCATATCTCTGTAAACTGTAAACCGTCAACTTTAAACCGTAAACTATAAACTGTAAACTATAAACCCTCCACTCTCACCAGTTCTCTCGGTAGCGTTATCACCTTCAGCCTTTCATACCAAATCCGTCCTGCGATATGTTTCTGTGTATGACTGCTGATAATGTAGTAACTCGCCCGATATTCGTCCATCAGTTCAAGAAACACTTTCTTGATACGCGAGCATTTCTCGTTGATGGCATTGTCGAGCGGATCCACCAGATGATTCACACCCTCCTCTATCTTCTCCTTATCCAGCAACTTTGCCGTCTGCATATAATAGCCCTTCAATTCCTCTCTGTAGTCAGCCAACCGCTTGAACTCAAGGCCCTCGGGATGCGCCAGAAACAGCAGATAAACGGCTTTATGCACAGGCTGCAGTTCTACCTCCACATGATAGTCCACTAGCACGAAACGGTAGTCAGCCGTTATCACCAGCCTCGATAACTTCCCCTTCGCAGCCTCAAGACGCAGCACCTCCAGCGTAGACACGCCAATAGCCTTCAGCAACAGGTCTTTCCTGTCTGCTGCCATCAGTTGCTCTGCCAGTTTTCTTACCTCTACAGCCGCCTCCTCAGGGGTCATTTGTCCTTTCGCTTCAATCACGCCACAAAGTTACGAAACATTTCTCAAACCTCCAAGCGCTCACAAGGCTTGCGATATCTTTTATACAATAAATATCACTAGCCCTCTGGTTCATAATCCTTCACATAATACAGCAGCGGGTCTACGGCCCAAGTCAATTCTTGCGGGAACTCCACACGAAGATACATCCAGGTACGATCCTTCAGTTTGATATCCTTTTCAAAGTAAAACTTGTTTTTACCACTCTTCCCAGCCAACAGAAACGAACTATCAGCAACAGACTTCGTCACAGCAGACATATTCAAAGCCTCATATTTCTCCAATACGGACATCTCAAACTCATCATCATAGGCAGTAACGACCATACTGACACCATGATACTCCACTTTCAGATTCCGTTCTCCTTTGTTCAACAAAACTTTATTCATGAATTCAGGATATTCAACCTCATACCCATCTCCATAGTTTTTCCAATACGCCTTAGGGGAAATCTCGAACTGCCTCCGCAACCATTGCTCATTAAAAAACACTGTGTCACGTTCCGTGATATATTGTGTATCTTTACAGATTGTATCATGCACAACCACTTTCTTCTCAACACTCTCCCCACTCCTGGCAAAATATGCACTAACGCCCACTATCACCAATATGATGCCAAACAAAAACTTCTTCATACTCAACAAAATTATCGCCGTCGATATCATTTTTACTATTTATAGACTTTTTACCTATTCGTTTCCTGTTCTTCTCTTACTTTGCATTTTTCCAATTCAGTCACCACATACCTCTGAACCTTGAAGAAATCATTCAAATATCCCCTTGTTCTTCTGTCTCAGGTTTGCAACCAATTTTACGCAACGTACACAAGACCAATCCTGTGGTAGTTCTTTCATCAAGATACGTGGGCTCTTCAGTGACAATCTCATTATGACTATCACCATTCTTTAGTTCTTCGAAAAATCTATCTTCCCCTACCTCTTTTGCCTCTACGCTAGACTTATAGACGTGGTAGAAGTAATAAATGCCGAGTATAATTACCCAAATAATAATGTGAACCATATCTAAACCTATTTATCGTTTTTTCTTAATAGTAGCAGTTCCTCCTTTTGAGGGCGCATATTGTGACACCTATCACAAAAGCGCAGATAAAACTCATTTTTTCCATAATCGCACGAAAATTAAATTTGGTGGCAAAGATACGAACTTGCATCTTTGCCACCAAACAATTTCGCCCCACAAGGCTTGTGGAAAATGAAAGTTTACTTCATTTTTTCGATAATTATTTGGTGTTATTACAGAATCTTCGTATCTTTGCCACCGAATAATAACATCTTAACTTTTTATCAATATGGAAACAACAAAAACAAAAAGGACCCGTGAAGAGGTAAGAGCCGCCTTCAGGGAAACGATGCGCAAGAAGAAAGAGCGTATGGAGGAGAATCTGAAAAGAATGGAAGAATTGGAATTACAAGGCTTCTTTGACTGATTTAGGAGCCTTTAAATCTTTATGACTATGAACACACTCAGATTGGAAAACATCAATCTGCATGCACCTTATAAGGTGTTGCAAGATCCTGAGAGACAAGTGATTTTCTTGGCCTCACCACGCTCTCCCGTGACCAAATAGTTCATAGGTAATGAAATGTAGCAAGAAACGACAAAGCTATACTCTACCTATTGTGTAGCCATACTCTAGGCTACCCGCAGTCATTCTTGCAACAGCCTACTTTTCTAGTCATCTAAATCATCCATCCTAGTCTCCAAATCACTTATTCTATCTTCCAAATCATCATAATCATCATCGTCATGATAGGATGTGTTCCTTCTTATAGAAACAATAGGTATAGAAAGTGATCCATTAGACTTATTGCCTCTTGAATCTGTAGCAGATAAAGGTAGGGCATTGTCTCCAATATGAAGGCTTTTTATTTGAAGACGTATACATTCCCCATTCTTAATAGAATTACCATTCAATACATGAGAACCGATAGTCACTGTCTGAACATCTCCGTAAACATAGACATAGAAAGGAATGTTATATCCGAAATAATCGTTTCCTTCGAAATCACCATATGAAACAGAAACAGATGAAGATATGCTTGATGATATATTTGGAATATTGATCAGCATGTTTTGACCTGATAATGTGATAGCCTTTGACCATGATAACGATGAACTACTATTATAGGTGGAATAATTACCATACAAACTCCTATATCTAGTTGGCATATGCCCCCTTGCGCTTATTTCTGGCGCAATATCATCAACTATAACTATCCCTACGGGCAAAGCCTCATATTTCCAGTTTTTATCAATTCCAATAAGAAAAAGTACATTGGGACCAGAACCACCATTATTACTGCATATAAACTCATCGTCAAGGGTGTGATAAGCATCAGTAAGTCCTTTGGTTATCTTTGATTCTACAAAAGACTTTATTGGTGTACCAAAATTGCACGAGTATGCATATAGGTAAAAATATTCACCGGCTAATTGTACCTTAATTCGATATTTTAGCCCATTTAGGCTTGTTACTATTGGCACAGATGCGCTTAAAGCGCTGTATTCATTTTTACCAGAATAATTGAATTGACGTAATATCGAATTTGTTTCTTCAATTATTAAACTGTCTGGTCTTAAACCATTCTTAAATATCCATTGTCTTATTTTTCCATGATAATCTCTTTTATAATTCACATCGTAAAAACCTATACATGGTCCATAAATAACTTCTGCAACATTGACGGGTTTAATATCAAATGTGTTATGCTTATATTGAAATACAGTGTCGTTTGTTCTTGTTGTTCGAATTGACACATCGAATATATAGTTTTGTTTCGCTAATTTATAAGCAACTTCGATCTGGTTCAGGTTCTTTAGAGTCTTCTCGACAGATAACCTTATTGTATCCTTAATAGGCACAACTTCCTTATACACATCACCAATGATAATATAAGCAGAATCATGGGCTGCTGTATCCGTTTGTATTATCTGAACCACAGAATTATCTGAATCATATTTCACAATAGGCTTTGTGGGAATGTGTTCACATGAGGCATTTGTTAATATAATCAACAATAATACCCATATAATACGACAATTATTATTCCTTTTTTTCATAACTCGTCTAACTATATTCTTATGATGTCTATATTCGTCGCTGACATATATACCTACACTCTTTTTAGGGTATGTCTTGACTGCTATTTTCTAATCTACTCCTATTCTAATCATCCTTTGTGATTATTATCTTTCTTCGACTTCTTGTTCTCAACTTGTTTTGCCAATCTATCTAATTCAAGTTTGTATTCTTTTATTTTTTTATCTGGAATGTCTATCTCAAATGGGAACATAATCATTTCACCCTTCTCAACCCTACCGCTTTTTATTTTTTCTATACAATGAGGTATCTTCTCCATTGAATCTTTTGGATACTTCTCCATCTCACTTATTATCGAAGAAGGCATCTCTGACAATAGGGTCATTAATTTCTGACATTCTTTCGGAACGAATATTCCTTTAACAGATATACCCCATTTAAGAAAATTAGCATAGAACTCTACATAAGTACTTGCAACATAATACAATCCTCTTAGATCAGATTCGTCATCATTATCTTTATAAAACTGCATAAAGGCACCAGACAGATTGTGAAGGGAGATAATAAAACTTTTTAATTCATCGAATTTATCTTCTATCCAATCGAATAGTTCTGCAAGATTACGGCGCTCATGTATAGGCTTCAAAATGACAGAATAAAGATAATCATTCTTTAATTCACTGCAATCTATAATGCCATCCTGCATGACTTGCATAAAAAATTTTATATCATAGCTTTCTTCTTTTTGCATAATTATGTTTAAGGCTTTACTCGAAATCTTTGAGAACAGATCCTCGTATGGAGATGATACAATCTTCTTACGCAATACTAATGAATTGCGGAACAGTATAGATAGTTGCTTCTGTAAAGTATCCATAATATCTTGAGCACTTTCAAACTCAAAATTCCATCGTCCACTTTTCTTGCGTACATCAACAAGGAATTCAAATATCTGTTTATTATCAACAACATTCGAAAAATCCGCATCAGGATTGCGTTCCCACAAAGGAAGTATAGTTGTCATTTGCTTTAATGAGAACGTATAGATTGGAATGCCTTTTTGTACAGCTGTCAAGTATTCTGTATTAGTTATGGATTTCCCCGTTTTTCCTATATAACCATACTTATTGCCAATTATAAGAACGAATATGTCTGCATATTCCTTTACCGCATTGATGCAATTCTCCCAATTGTCCAATTGAGGATCTATTGGAAAATCGTTTTGTTCAGACAATATTGGATTATGTCCTAAACTGGTTATGAAATCTCTCAGATCTTTTCTGATTTGAGATAAATCATAACACGTCGAACTGACGAAGATATTTAGATTTGCTGTTCCCATATTTCATTTCCTATTTATCAAATGCATTTATGGATTGAAATAATTTCAAATTGACTTGTTCCCAAAAACTTTGCAACAGCCATTTTTGCTGAGTAATTGATATCTTCTGTCAAGAGTTTCTGCTCAGCAATCAATGGCATATAATAAGTACCTATAACACCTTCGTATTTGAATTTAATCTTGTACTGCATAGTTCGTTTAAATTATCTCCCAAATTGTGCCTGATTTATGATGCACTCAACATAATCACCTTTGTGGGAAATGTTGTCTACCTGCATTCCGAATACTTCCATTGACCCACCGATAGTTCGATAGTGCCCATTCAGTTCCTTGCCATAGATCCTAATGTATCTAATCCAGCCATCAGAACCCAAGAAATCAAAGTCATTATATACACTTCCGTTCTGTTCTTGACGAATCCGCAAACCGCCATTCGGGAGTTTTATTATTGACATATCCAGACTCGCATAAATGTGGCTTTGGCGCATTGTTCCCATTAGTTGGCGTATTGCTAATTCACAAATACCATTAAGTTCATGTTCTTTGTTGTTACGTTCTGGGTTATTGATCGTTGAAACAGAATTGGCTTTATTTGATGCTTTCTTTCTTGTTCCAAACACAGGACGGACAGGACGTCCATAAAATCTGGTATCATCAACTACGACTATCGTTTCTCTTCCATCCTTAAATCTTAAATTGTAAGCAGAGTAATTGCTTTCATCCTTCGTTGCTGTCCAATATCTACCTAATTCGTTAATGCCTGCAATTCTATAGGCACTTGCGGCTCCAGCAGCAGGCAAGAATATGGAATTTCCGTTCTTACCAGTTACTTTCCAACCCATCATTCCATTTTGGTTTTTCCATTCCCATTTACATTCTTCAATCAGTTCTTCCATATCCTCTTTGGTCGGCATTCTCCACTCTCCACCGAGTTTTGATGTTGCAACATCATCCTGACTTTCAAGGACACTTTTACCATCAGCATCGGTATATTTGAAAATGGAGTTGTATGAACCATGACATAATTTGTAGGTTTCCCATCCATATACGTCTTTAGATTCCTTCTCTCCCCATGCAAAATAATAGCCAGCGTCAATGGGTGATGAAGCGCCTATATTGCAAGTTGCCCACAAAATGCCAGACGGTAGCCCTAAATCAACTCTGTCGTTTTTATCATCCAACTTAGCTGTGGTTGATTGAGGTTTAGTTTCGCCAACATTAACTTTATGTACACTTTTGTAATAACCTTTTAGAAAGTTTGCGAAGTCAGGATCTTTTGTTACGTTTAATTTGTATCCTTGATTCTTACTGAAGTCAGCGTGTCTATTTGTATATAGCCCATCGGCATATTTAACCATAAGCGGGAAAACTTTGTCTGACGTAGCGTAATCTCCTGATGGAACTTTGTCTATTAGCCCTTTTGTCAGGAAATCAAGTTCAAAGTTAATTTTTCCGCTTTTGCGCAAGAAAATATAGGAAGCAAGGTTTATGGCCTCAGCCTCCAGTTTTTCCGATGTCAGAGTGCCGATGTGATTTTTCAGATGTTCAACACTCTCTTTTACAACCTGCTCTAATGGTGAGAGTGCTTGAAGCGTAGAACTCTCATCCTTCGACTTACCGAATAGAAAATCAAAAAAATCCATAGTCAATATTTGTTATAGTTTAAAATGTTATTGCGAAACCGATTGAAATGATTGTTATACTCCTGCTCAATAAGTATAAAGATTTTATCTATATCAGATTCTGTAAGGACATCTTCACCTCTATTTAATTCTTTCCAATACTCATAAGCATTCAACAAGGCAACTTTATGTTTCCTTTCTACTAATTGAAGATAGGTGTCTTCCTCTATATCTGCATATCCACCTGTATCATTAGGCCATAAAGAAGCATTCTGATAATATGTGAGTGATTGCTGATAATATTTGCTGTTTGTAAGAACTGACACCTCTGTTGCTGTTTGATTGCAGAATTGGGCATAGTATAAGTCAGATATGTAGAGAGTGTCTGGATTTTGTCCTATGAACGGAAGAAATGTATATGCAAATGGCATTTTCACAAGAGCGGCACGATTAGCATATGCAGATTGTTCAAGCAAATCATCTCTAGTGATACAAGCCATTCTTGTAAGATATAAATAATTGTATTTAAAAATTTTGCGAGACAAATCCATGTCATTCTGACACATTAGTCTTAACCAGCGAAACGTATTAGCTGCTCCTGTTATTGCCAATTCACTATTCCAAAACTTATTAGGGAACTCTATAAGCAAATTAGTGCTCCTACGAAGATAGTCGAAAGACTCCCTAATCTTATTACTATATATCAAAACACCAGCGATGTCTGCTAAAATATAAGGATGGGCAATACCGCCATATTCAATGATTAGCCATTCATGGTCAATAGGCGAAATATGACGGAAAGCCAGATATTCTGTTTTTGTTTTATATGGAGACTTTAGAACTTCTGCATTCTTGACATCTTTGGATACTAATGCTTGTTGCTTTAAGATGTATTGATATATCTGCGATTCATCCAAGCAAAGACTTCTGTCAAGTGATGTTATTTCTGGCATTGGTGTGTTTAGGCTTTCATTATGAAACAACATCCCCAATTCTTGCAACATCTTTGTAATGGACGGATTCCTAACCTCCTCTGTATAGAAATCATACATAGCAGGAAATAGCCAGTCCCCATTTGCTTCAGTAAAGCATATAGAATGCTCGGATGAAAAACGCGCAAAAGCCTTCTCATCTTCTAATCGAACCTTTTCAATAATATCCTTTATGATGTAAGTTTTTTCTTCTTGCATTCTATTCGTCATGTATTATTACAAGAGTTCTATCAGGATTTAATCCATAGTTGATCCATTATCTCTGTTTCCTTTGGATGTATATATCCATCAGCCTCTGCCATTGAGACAAAGAGAGATTGAGCATATTGCTTTTTATCGTCCAGCATCTCATTGATGACAAATTTCGCTTGAATATCATCCATATTAGCCATATCTTCCATATCACTAATTGTTATACCAAGTTCTGCATACACTTTATCCATATATTCCTCCTCCTTGGGATGAATAATTCCATCTGCCTTCATTATCTGCGAGAGGATAGTAACTATTGCGAATTTTTCTATTATTGTAAGTTGTGTCATATTGTTTGTTCTTTAAAGAATTTATCGTATGTTTCATTGCCTATATTAATGATGTATAGACTTTCGCGAGCTCGTGTTATTGCAGTGTACATCATTTCAGGTTCCATAGGTTTACGGCAAGCAGCTTTGGCATTATATTCGTCATCCAAGATGATTATCACAGAAGGCGACTCCCATCCTTTGAAACTTTTGATAGTTGAAAGTTTCAAACATCGTTTGTCTGTCGTGAACAGTTGTTTCCTAGTGCGACCTAATGCTTCGTAATCTCTATTAAACTTCCAACTGGCAGGGTGATCATCGCTAACTTTATGTAATACCTTCAGTCGTTCATATTGTTCTGTAGAAACGAAAGTAATCTCTGTTTCTTCTCCTGTAGTTTCCCTATATTTTGAATCTATTGTTTGCAATAACTTTGAATACGAAGCCAATACAACAAAATCCTTTGGATCGTTATTACTATTATTTATAATCTCTGTAAGCTTGGATACAAGGTTCTCCATCGAGAATGAACCTCTCATATCATAATATGTGACAATATGAAAATTCAGCGTATTTTCAATATTTGTTGTAGTATTAATAGTATCAACAGGCAAAGCTGATAAGAATTTTGTTTGGAATGCAGTTGCTAATGCTGCAAGACGAGGATTTGTAAAACGCCTTCCTGTATTCAGTTCTTTATTCCACACACCACCAATAACGCCTAGATGAATATCACCTGTTTTCTTTTCCGTAGGTCTGTGATAAACATTCTGTTTAGGATCGCCAAATACCACAAATTCTCCATTTGGCAGTAAGAAGTTTTGTATCACAATCCTTAACCATTCGGTTGTATAATCCTGTACTTCATCTACAAAAATGGCAGAATATCGCTTATGAGTAGTTGTGTCATCAAAAAATGACAGTCGATCATACGCGCCAAAATCTACATGCAGTTGACATTCTGATGCTCGTATCCTAAAGAACTGATGATAGGGGAAGATGTCTATTTTTCCCCATGAGAAATCCTCACGTAATTCTGAAAGCCTATATTTTAAATAGTTAGCCAGAGTTATATTGAATGTCAAAACAAGCACATCACCACCAGTACGCTTCATAGCATTTACTGCACGAGCGGCTAAAACATGAGTTTTACCCGATCCAGCGACACCACTGATTTTTTGTTGCGTACTTCTGCTTATAACAAGTTCTCTTTGTGCGCCTTTTGGTTCTATTCCTGTTTTACCTTCTTGATATGAATGCCATGATGGAGACAATATTTTAGCAATCTTACGTTTTACAGCATCATCAAAATATGAAGAGGTATTAATAAGTCCTATTTGGGTATATAGTCCCTGCGAGACGCTTTTCTTGGAGATAAACTCGTTTCCAAACAAATATGTGTAGTTAATCAGCTCACTTGAAATTCCCAAAGAATCTCTAACCTTATTGTTGTCATTAGCCGTGAATACAACGACCTTTTTTATTAACCCAAAGTTTCTGCTACTCTCAATAGTGCTCATCAATAATTCTTCTATACCATCCTTAATACTGATTTGGCACAAATTGATGAGTTCAATTGGTGACTGATATGTTTTTGCAACTGCTCCTTTCTCGTCTAATACAGATATCTCTTTCCCGTCCTTACTTAATTGGCAATTATCAAGATTCTCCTCAAATACATTTAATAGAAGCAAACCTCTGTTGGGACGAACTATTATGAAATCTACAGCCACCTCGTTGATAACAGGATCAATATACATAATGTCATCCACAGACAATATATTCTGAAGACGATAGGCAACTCTTGCCTTCTCACGAGACATCACCTTATTTTGCCATTGTAACTGTATATCGTAATCATTGAATACTTGTTCACCACTATCATGATATGATAACAATCTGCTTAAATCTAATGGCGCTCCATTATACATAAAGCATCGTGTCATACAAGTATATGGATGACCTGTCCTCTGAGTTCGCCCATATCTGACACTATCAATTTGACTAAAATATGGTTGTTCGCCAAATACAGAACAAAACTGTTCAATCCTATAGGCAGCACTGTTCTTGGGCCCCATACACAGGATGAAATGATTACCATGAGAAGAAGCAACCATACGTGCCACCTCTGCCAAATCTATAGCCTTAACATCAAGAATATTTGAGAATACGTGAATGACATTACTATATCTATAGCCTATTGATGCAAGTATTTCACCAGAAACGACCTCTTTAGTTGGCATAAACTTGTTAATTGCATCTATTTCTATATTGTTGTTCACAATCTTAGAAATATTGCATACTGCTCTATGAATAGCATTTGGCGAAGGCTCGACAAGAGTAATCTTTTTTACCCAGTTCAATAATTCACGCTGTTGTAATGCTTCTATTAATGTTGCAGAACCAATACCTTGTCCGCATCCCCAATCTACAATCTCAATGGAACCTGTTAGTTTGTTAAACGGGAAATTCATCATTGCTGCACGACACTTGCCAACATGCATTTCTCCATATGCAGACATGTAGCAGTTAAGGGCTTCTTCGCTAGCTAATAAGCCAATGCCATGAATAAGTTCTGGATGTCTCCAAGGGCATGCCTTCCATTGTTCAGGAAGTATTTCGTGGCAGAAGTCTATTATATCATTAATAGACCTGCATGAAGAGCGATTTATATATTCTGCGTATTTTGACATCTTTATTTCCCTGTTATCGTTTCGCTCCACTGATTATCTTTATGGCAATTGTAATTATGCACAGCCATCTGCTTGCTCGTATTTGCATAACAATATTCACACAGATGTGGACAGGTGTTATATTCACCAATATCCTTACTGACGATGCAACCACAAAAGAGTCTCTGCCCTTTGTCACGATTATCGCCGTGAGTTGCGTATGTGTTGTTGGGAAGAAATATAGCATCCTTTGGCAAAGATTCTGATTCACCAAAAAGATTTGGTGCAGGCATTGGGAACATCTTAACTTTAAGAAAGTTCATCAGTTCTTTGTCTTCGTATGCAAAACGAATAATGAGCGCATCGTCAACACAATGATTGTGCTCAATGCCAAATTGCTGCAAATCGACCTTCTCGCCACAGGTAGCAAGAGTATACCCCCATTTCCTATTCAGTTCAGCAAGACGTTCAGCAAATTCCAGCATCTGTGGCTCAGTCCATTCATGGTATGGAATATGGCTCTTCTCAAGATTGGCTTTCACCTTTCGATAGCTAAGGATGTCAGCATAACTGAATACCAGTTTCTCTGTGTAGCCTTGTAACTGGTCTCCAATACGCTCAATTTTGGAAAGCAACGCATCAATAGAAATATCATTAGTCAAAATCAACGGATCAAAACGCCATATAACTCGACCCTTTCCCAATTTATCTACTAATTGCCTAAACGTGTCTATACGTTCTGATAGTTTTGGTACACCTCGCTCTAAGCCTTCCTTCTCGTAATCATTAAGAGTATATTGGATATAGCAACCAATATTCCGTTCTTTCAGATAATCAAGATGATTTAACAGTGGGCGAGGATTCTTTGACCAAAAAACAATGAAGCGAGTATCTTGATATGACACATAACTCTTAACCCCATTAAAAGGGTTCGTCCAAGCGGAATAGCCTACTTTTAACCGATGGAAAAACCAGTCAGCATAGAAGGCAGGAATATCTGTACTCCTGCTTGCAGAAACAATGATGGGAGCCTGCGCATCAACCGTTTCCCCATTCTCTCGCTTAATCTGTGTCTTTTTCCATTGTGCCATATCTCAATTCGATTGGGAATATTCGTTCTGACAAGCACCTAAATATTGTGCGGTTCCATTTGCATGTTCTGCCATTTCTGCACTATGCAAGAGAACTTTCTGCTCGTCAATCATGCAATCAACTTTTATGGGTACAAAGATACAAAAAAAGTGAGATAATTGGATGAAATATCTAAAAAATATTTTTCCACAAGGCTTGTGGAGGGACACAAGAGCCTCATTTGTACTTAGAATCGCAAAAAAACATCTAAAATTTTGAAATGTGGGAAAAACCTTCTATCTTTGCAAAGTCAATAAAACATATTGTTGAACTTTAAAACCGTATAAAAAACAAATACTAAAAGAAGGGAGAAAATATGGGAATGTATATTGTATTTTTTGTTTACGGTGTGCCATGTATACTATTCTTGCTTTTCTGTCTAACACCTAGAGGCAAGAGATGGCTACAACAGCATAACATGCTATAACCCGATATCATTGAACTTAAGGTTCGCAACCACTTCCAGGTTGCGAACCTTATATTTTTATGCTCTTCCCATACCCTTGCCATACTCTTGGCATACCCTAGGCATACTCAAACAGCATACTTGAGTATGGCTACTTGGGTAAAAGAGACTCTTAACGATAAAGAAAAGGCTCTTAATCAGCAATACTTGGCTCTTATTGGTTTTTACTTTGCACCAGTACGCTTACTGGCGCACTCGAGTGCGCCTAGGGACGTACTGGAGTGCGCCAGTTAAGTACTGAGGGATTTGTAAGGAGGATGGTTAGTCGCACCAGTTATATTGCTGCTCGTAGCCATCGAATTCGAGGTCGGGCAAGCCTATCTCCTGAAGCACTTTCCGGATGAATTCGATTTCAGGGGGCGAACAGAGCCGCTGGCCACGACGACGCTCATAATAACCTGTGCGTCCGAACCTGCCTATCAGGCGAATCATGAATTCATCATACTGTCGAGGCAGCATCTCCTGCTTCATCTTTACAAACCCTCGTGCATAAGTAGCCAACTCGTCAGTCCGAAAATGTTCGCACTGCTCATTCGGCTCTACCAGCAAGGGATTGACAATCATGAGCCTTTTCAGGTCTTTTCCCACATCATTATAAGCGATGTGTCGCAGACAGTGATTACAAACCTTGCAGTCGTTTCGTGTACACATGGCGTATCCGCCAGGTATATCTTTCAATGTAAATTTCTTCTTTGTTTCCATCATTTTTTATAGTTTTATCGATTATTTATCAAACATATACCTCAACCCTCGCGAAAGCCTTTGTTTATCGGGGTTTCGAGGCAGGTATATGTTAGAAAACATGTACCTATCATGTACCTAACATATACCTTAACATATACCTCACGCTGCCGTTTTGACGATTGGAACAACCTTATAATAGGGGCGGTTACCTCGTTTCGTCAACTCATAGCCGCACTCCTTCATCGCCAGTCCGATGTGGATCTTCGTGCTTCGCGTGTTGGTTACCAGAGGATACTCCTTCTGCACCAGTTCCAGCAACTGCTTGCAGTCCATCGCCTGCGAGGCCTCACCTTCTTCAGGTTTGCGGATACAGGCATTCAGAATCTCGGCAATGTCCTTCTCCTCCATGTAGTTCTGGTTCAGTTGCTGAATGCGCTGCACCTCGAGGTTGTTGAACCAATAGGGAGCCTTCACCTCTCGCAGTTCATGAAGCACCTGTGCATAGAACTGGCCATAGTCGATGTCACCTTCATTGTCGATCAGTTGTCCTTCAGGAATCGTGAGACAGATGTAACGACGTGAACCTGTGGGATCTGTCAGCGGATGCGGATTGTTGGTCGTAGCCACAAACGAGGCAAAACGGGGGCGATCCTCCTGTGCTCGTCCAAAGATGGGACGTCCGTTGACCTTACTTTTCGAGAGCGTCTGCTTCAGGGCTGCATGCTGACTGGGACGGATGGCATCGAGTTCATCGAGGTTGACCAGCAGATTGTTCGTTAGTGCCATCTCTTTATCGAATTTGTTCGACAGGTTCAGATGGTCGAGATAGTACTCACGCAACTGAGGAGGCAGCAGACGGCGCACGAAGGTGGTCTTGCCACATCCCTGTTCGCCAATCAGCGTAGGCACACATTCGTTGCCATGAAGGGTATCCATCTGTAGCCAATGAGCCACCACCGAACGGATCCAAACTGCGAGGAAACTATGTTGTTCGGTGCTAAGACCAGGCAGGCGACTGAATACGGAGGCCACATAGTTTCTGCCATCCCATTGGGGCAGGTTCTCAAGGAATTCTGCGACGGGATTGAACACGGGTACTTCCTCAGACTGCACATACATCTTGATCTGGGCATTCGGACTGCCTTTCTCCATGATGTTCTCACGCTCTGCCTTGAGGATGATGCTGTTGATGGCCTCTTGGGTCAGTGATCGCCAAGAAGCATCCTCACTTTCAGGTAAAGTGAGGAATTCCACCTTTCCGTTTAGTACGTTGCGACGGAAACGGTAATTGTCGTTAAGGAAGAGTTCAACCACAAGGGTTCCCTCCTGAGAGGCCGCAACAGCCTCTCCGTTGATGCGTAGTTTTTGTTGCATACGGTTAAAGTTTTGAAGTTAATAAATAAATGATCAGTAGTCACAGGCACGCTTTTCATAGCGTTTGTGTTTCCGAGTGCAAAGATACAAAATAAAATTGCGGTTTGCAAATTTTTACCCCAAAAAGACACGATTTATTGCGAATTGTTAAACGAAATAGGTCATACATATAAAAATAAGGTATATGTTGAGGTATATGATAGGTATATGTTAGGTATATGTTCAAGCAACATATACCCTATCTCAAACACCGATAAATAAAGGCTCTGAAGAAAATTGAGGTATATGTTTGCCGTAAATCGAAAATTTTTCGTATCTTTGCAGCCGATATGCAGATTACTAACAGACAAATCAACATTGCGTTGGCGCTGGTGGCGGCAGGATTGCTGGCCGTTTGCGTGGCCAGTGTGATGTCGGCAATGAACTAAGAGATGGCCACAACAAGCATCACAAACAGCAAACAACTGACGATTCGCGTGGGCAATAACACGCTGTCGTTTATGATTACGGACAAGGCAGATCCGGAACAGCCCGTATTGTTTGAGCCCTACATTGTGAAGAGCGGCATCTCGATGGCCGCCAACCTCCGCGAGGCCTTTAAGACCTTCGCCAGGGAGTTTGACCTGCCTACTGCCCGCGTGCTGATCAGTACCCCCGTGCTGATGGTGCCCATTGAGCAGTTTCAGGAGGAGGACGCCGCGACGCTCTACCTGCACGCCTTCCCAAGAAGTGAGAAGGAGGTGGTGAAGTTTAACGTGCTGCCCTCGCTGAATGCCGTCTGTGTGTTCTGCATCAACAAGGATCTGCTGATGGTGCTGACCGACCATTTCAACGATGTGCAACTGATGCATGCCATGATTCCCGTATGGAACTATCTGCACCAGCGCAGTTTCACAGGTCATCGCAGCAAGATGTACGGTTATTTCCACGACAAGCAACTCGACATCTTCTCGTTCCAGCAGAACCGCTTCAAGTTCTGCAACTCGTTTGAGACCACCCGTGCCCACGACTCGCTCTATTTCCTGCTCTATGTGTGGAAGCAGTTGAACCTGAAGCCTGAGCACGACGAGATACACATCTTAGGCGACATCCCCGAACAGGACTGGTTGTTGGATGAGACGCGCAAGTATGTGAAGAATGCCTACGTCATGCCCTTTGACCTGAACGAACTTCTGGCGAAAAAATGAGGATAATTACAGGAAAATATAAGGGTCGTCATTTCGATATTCCCCGCACGTTCAAGGCGAGGCCGACCACCGATTTTGCCAAGGAGAACATCTTCAACGTGCTGACTCAATATATCGACTTCGAGGATGCCACTGCCCTCGACCTCTTTTCTGGCACGGGCAGCATCTCGCTGGAACTGGCTTCAAGGGGTTGTGCCCGTGTGATCAGCGTGGAGGCCGACCGCGACCATCACCGTTTTATCCTGCAGTGCCTGCAGAAACTGCAGAATCCTCCCGTGACGGCCATCCGGGGCGACGTGTTCCGGTTTATCAAGAGTTGTAAGCAGCAGTTCGACTTTATCTTCGCCGACCCGCCTTACGCCTTGGAGGAACTGAAGACCATTCCTTCGCTCGTCTTTGAGAAGAATCTGTTGAAGGAGGATGGGGTCTTTGTTTTTGAACACGGCAAAAACGACTCTTTCACCGACCATCCTAATTTCGTGGAGCACCGTTCGTACGGTAGCGTGAATTTCTCAATCTTCCAGGCCTCACATCAGGGGTGACAGCATCCTGACAATCGACTCCCAAAGCCGTTTCATGAACTTGGGGTGCATCCTTCGCGGGATGTCCTCCAACCGGACTGCCTCCCGTTCGTCGGCAAGGAACACCTCACGCAGTTGCTGTGCCGCTGCCTCGCCATAGAGGAAGATGTTCGACTCGAAATTGTTCTCGAAACTACGGATGTCGACATTGGTTGAGCCGCATGAGCAGATGGTATCGTCGCAGACGAGCAGTTTGGAATGAAGGAAGCCTGCCTGATAGAGCATGACGGTAACGCCCGACTCCACCACCTCGCGCAGATAACTGCGGCTGGCCCACTCCACCCATTTGGCATCGCTGCGGTAAGGCACGATGATGCGTACGTCGACACCTGCGATGGAGGCGGTCTTCAGGGCAAACAGCACGGGTTCGGTAGGCAGGAAATAAGGGGTCTCGAGATACACATAGCGCTTGGCGGAAAGGATGATGCGCACATAGCCCTGCATGATCTCCGGATAAGGTGCCACAGGTCCGCTGGTGACGGTCTGCGCCAATGACAATGGCTGGGCCAACTGTTCATCGGTGAGACGGATGGGGGGATAGTATTTACGGTCGGAGATGAGCGTACGGTCGCAGAAATACCAGTCGATGAGAAAAGCGCGCTGGATGCCATACACGCCCGAGCCCTCAATCCTCAGCATCGTGTCGCGCCAAGGTTGCGAGCCCGTGCCCTTCACATAACGCATGGCGACGTTCATGCCGCCGATGAAGCCCACCCGACCGTCGATGATGATCAGTTTGCGGTGGTTGCGATAGTTCACCTTGCTCGTAAACGAGGGGAACCGCACAGGCAGGAAGGGCACCACCTCGACCCCTTCGTCACGCATGCGGTCAAAAAAGTCGTGACTGACATTCCAACAGCCCACATCATCGTAGATGAGTTTCACCTCCACGCCCTGATGGGCCTTGTCGATGAGCGCATCGGAGAGCAGCATGCCCAACGGGTCGTCGGCAAAGATATACATATTGATATGGATATGGCTCTCGGCCTTGGCTATCTCTGCGAGTAAGGCAGGAAAGAAGGTATAGCCGTCGCCATAGACCTGAACCAGATTGCCCTTGAAAGGCAGCGAGAAGTTCTCGTTGACGAAGAGGTCGATGAGTTGGCGGTGCTCAGCAGGCAACTGCAAATCCTTCTGTTCGACAAACTCGAGCATGGAGCGTTTGGAGAGTTGATCGAGGCTGCGCTGACTGATGAACCGTTCCTTGCGGGTGTTCAAGCCGAAGAAGAGGTAGAACACCAGTCCTACCACTGGCACGAACCATATCACCAATGCCCAGGCCATTGTCTTTGCCGGCTGGCGGTTGTCCATCACCACGTGGATGATGGCCAGGATGACAATCACCTGATAGACACTGAATAATATGACGTTCCAACTGATCATCCCACTAAGTCGTTTCCAAGTTGCTGGGCCAGAGCATTACGTAAGTCCTGTGTTTCCTTGAACTCCTCCATCAGGGTTTTGATACGTGCCATGTCGCTGCCCACCTGTCGCATCTCGGCCTTGAGATCCTTCAGGCGTTTCTCGACAATGTTCATGCGCAGGTCGGCCACCAGATGCAAGACATACTGTCGGAGGCTGCCCTCACGCTCCTTCAACTGGAAACTCTTGCCCAACTGATGGGTGTCGATGGCCAGATGAGTGGCCAGACTGCTGATGTTCACATCGGGATGGTGCATGAAATAGGGCTCGGCCTTGAAATCGGGTTCACCACTATGCGCCACCGCCTCATCGAGAATCTGGTTGTAGAGGTCGTTGTGGAAACGGATGTTGTCGGAGCCCAGATCATAGTTCACATACTGCGCCACCGTCAGGTTCATCTGTCCGCCATCCTCGGTCTCCACATTCTCGAAGATCACCTTCTCGCCATTGCGGATGATGGTCTGGACAATCAACTGTTCCACCTCGGTATCGGGCGTCACCGCGTTCAGGGCAAAGGTGTTGGCACTGGGTTGCTCTTCGGCTCGACTGGCCTCGCGTTCGCGTTCTTTCTCCTTCTCCTCGATGTCTTTGCGGATCATACCGTTCATCGAGTTGAGCAGGGTCTGCTCCTTGATATCCATCCGCTGCGAGAGTTCGCTGAGATAGGTGGAGCGCAGAATCTGATCGGGGATGACCGAGATGCTCTTCACAATACCGCCGATGGCCTCTGAGCGCTTCACGGGGTCGGTGACATTCTCCACCGTCAGACGGGTCTTAAACGTGATGAAGTCGGTCTGATTCTGCTCGATATAATCCTTCAGTTCCTGTGCCGAATGCTTCTTGGCAAAGGAGTCGGGATCGTCGCCGTCAGGCAACAGCAGCACCTTGATATTCATGCCCTCGGCCAACAGCATGTCGGTACCTCGCATGGCCGCATGGATGCCCGCCTCATCGCCATCATATAATAAGGTGATGTTCTGCGTGAAGCGTCTGAGCAGTTTGATCTGATAGACCGAGAGGGCGGTACCACTGTTGGCCACCACATTCTCGATGCCACACTGGTGCATGGCTATCACATCGGTATAGCCCTCAACCATATACACGCGGTCTTCCTTGGCAATGGCTTTCTTTGCCTGGAAGAGGCCGTAGAGTTCATGATCCTTATGGTAGATTTCCGAGTCGGGTGAGTTGACATATTTCTGCTGCACGCCCTTGGTACGTGCATCCAGCAGTCGTCCGCCAAAGGCCACCACCTTGCCGCTCACGTTCAGCCAGGGGAAGATGACACGCCCCGCATAGCGGTCGTAGATGCCCTTCTCGTTGCGGATGCAGAGACCCGTCTTTTCAAGAAACTCTGCCTGATAGCCGGCTTTCAAGGCGGCTTGGGCCAGCGCATCGCGTTTGGGTAAGGCATAGCCCAGATTGAATTTCTCGACAATATCATCGCGGATGCCTCGGCTACGGAAATACTGCTTACCGATGGCAAGGCCGTCGGGGTCGTTTTTCAGGATGTCCTGGAAATAGGTCTTCGCCCATTCGTTGACGATGAACATCGACTCGCGGTCGCTCTGCTGTTGCTTCTCCTCGTCGGTGAGTTCCTTTTCCTGAATATCAATATTGTATTTCTTGGCCAGCCATCGCAGGGCCTCAGGATAGGTGATCTGCTCGTGCTTCATGAGGAAATTGATGGCCGTACCACCCTCGCCACAGGCAAAACACTTACAGATCTGCTTCGATGGCGACACCATGAACGAAGGCGTCGTATCATCATGGAAGGGGCACAGGCCCTTGTAGTTCACCCCCGCCTTACGGAGCGTGACAAACTCGCCAACCACATCGACAATGTTCGTGGCGTCCATGATTTTATCTATAGTAGTTCTATCTATCATAAATGGGTTTATAGGACTGCAAAGATAGTAAAAAATGGCAAAAGTGAAAAGTGAAAAGTGAAAAATTTGATGCCGCCCCTTAAAAAACTTCTATAATTTTGTTTATATCTGAAAAAAAGTTGTAATTTTGCAGCATCAACTTAGTTTTGCGACGGGATTAAACTTTTTTAAAGTCGTCTCGTCAAAGATGCAGCAGATTTAATCTGACTAATTTTATCAACTTTTAATTATTAACAATTTAAACAAAAAGTAAAATGAAAAAGTTTTTTATGATGATCGCCTTGATGGCAATGCCGTTTGCCATGCAAGCACAGACCAAGTTCCATGACGTAGAAGCCAACGAGGCTACTGGTGCCGTGAAGTGCATTAAGTCGAGCATGATGGGTCGTGAGCAGGTTATCAACTTCACCAAGGAAGGCAAGATGCAGAGCGAAGGCATGACAGATTGCAAGTACGACGAGAACGGCTATCTGCTGTCGGCTAAGAGATCGATGATGCAGGGTCAGTCTGTAGAAGTGAAGTACAAGTGGGAGAATGGCCGCATTGCCAGCCAGACCATGAACATGATGGGTAACGACATGGTCATCAAATACAAATACAACGATAAGGGTGCTGTTGCCTCTCAGTCAATGGACATGGGCGGTCAGGAGATGGAAACCCCATACACCGACTATAAGTACGATGCAAAGGGCAACTGGATCAGCCGCAAGAGTTCGATGATGGGTCAGGAAATGGAGCAGACCCGCACAATTGAATATTACGAGTAATGAATCTGACAGAACGTTTTTTAAACTATACTAAATTTGACACGCAGTCGGCTGAAGACGCCGACTGCGTGCCTAGTACGCCAAAACAACTGCTTTTCGCAGAATACCTAAAGAAAGAACTTGAGAACGAAGGCCTCAGCGATGTGGAACTCGACGAAAAGGGGTATATCTACGCAACGCTGAAGTCGAACATCAAGGAGAAAGTTCCCACCATCGGTTTTATATCGCACTATGATACCAGCCCTGACTGTTCGGGTGCTGATATCAAAGCCCAAATTGTGCACAACTACAACGGTGGTGAGATCCTGCTGTCGGAAGGCATCGTCAGCAGTCCGAGAAAATTTCCTGAGTTGCTGCACCATATCGGTGAAGACCTGATTGTGACCGATGGTCACACGCTATTAGGTGCCGATGACAAGGCCGGCATCGCAGAGATTGTGCAGGCCATGTGCTATCTGCGCGACCATAAGGAGATCAAGCACGGTGACATCCGCATCGCCTTCAACCCCGACGAGGAAATTGGTATGGGCGCCCACCACTTCGACGTGGAGAAGTTCAATTGTGAATGGGCCTATACGATGGATGGCGGTGATGTGGGCGAACTGGAGTTCGAGAATTTCAATGCCGCCAGTGCCAAAATCACCATCAAAGGCATCAGCGTACACCCGGGCTATGCCAAAGGAAAAATGATCAACGCCAGCGGCTTGGCCGCAGAACTGGCTATGATGCTGCCTCAGGAGGAGAAGCCTGAGACAACGGAGGGCTATCAGGGCTTTTATCATCTGCTGGGTATCGAGAGTCATGTGGAACAGGCCAAGATGAGTTATATCATCCGCGACCACGACCGTGAGACGTTTGAAGACCGTAAGCATCTCATGCAGCGCTGTGTGGACCAGATGAACGAGAAATACGGTGAGGGTACGGTGACCTGTGAGATCAAAGACCAATATTATAATATGAAAGAGAAGATCGATCCGCAGATGCATGTCATCGACCTGGTGCTCCATGCCATGCAGGATTGTGGCGTCGCCCCCAAGGTGAAGCCCATACGCGGTGGTACCGATGGTGCCCAACTCTCTTTCAAGGGACTCCCCTGCCCTAACATCTTCGCAGGCGGCGTGAATTTCCACGGCCCGTATGAGTTTGTGAGCATACAGTCGATGGAGAAAGCCCAGAATGTAATCGTAAGAATTTGCGAACTGACAGCAGACTATAATGAGTGATATCCCCGCACTGGTAACCGACCTGGCATTGATCCTGGTTGTAGCAGGGGTTGTAACACTGATCTTCAAGAAACTAAAGCAGCCTCTTGTCTTAGGATATGTCGTTGCCGGATTTCTGGTGAGTACCCACATGCCATATACGGCCTCGGTCGTAGATTCTGAGAACATCCACCTCTGGTCAGACCTCGGTGTGATGTTCTTACTGTTTTCACTGGGACTGGACTTCTCGTTCAAGAAGATCCTGAAGATGGGTGCCTCGCCAATCATCTCAACCTGTACCATCATCTTCTGCATGTCGCTATTAGGCGTCATCATCGGACAGTTGTTCGGCTGGAGCAAGATGGACTGCATCTTCCTTGGCGGTATGCTGGCCATGTCGTCGACCACAATCATCTATAAGGCGTTCGATGACCTTGGACTGCGACAACAGCAGTTTGCGGGCCTCGTGATGTCAGTACTGATACTGGAAGATATCTTGGCCATTGTGATGATGGTGCTGCTGAGTGCGATTGCCAGCGGCAATGAGTTAGGTGGCGGTGAGATGTTGAACAGCATCTGGCGCATCGTGTTCTTCTTGGTTCTTTGGCTGGTGGTGGGCATTTCCATCATCCCGATGTTCCTCAGATCGGTGCGCAAACTCATCAATGGTGAGGTATTGCTCATCGTGTCGCTGGGTCTGTGCTGCGCAATGGCCGTCTTCTCGACGAAGGTTGGTTTCTCGTCTGCCTTCGGTGCCTTTATCATGGGCAGCATCTTGGCAGAGACCGTCGAGGCAGAGCGCATTATCAAGTTGGTGGAGCCGGTGAAGAACCTCTTCGGCGCCATCTTCTTCGTATCGGTGGGCATGCTCGTCGACCCAGGGATTATCATCGATTATGCTTTCCCCATCTTTGCCTTGGTCATGACCATCCTCATAGGTCAGGCCATCTTCGGCACCTTTGCCTTTATGCTGGGAGGCGAGAGCCTTAAATCGGCTATGCGATGCGGATTCTCGATGGCACAGATCGGTGAGTTCTCGTTTATCATCGCCTCACTGGGTCTGTCGCTCGGTGTGATCAGCGATTTCCTCTATCCGGTGGTGGTGGCCGTATCAGTTATTACCACATTCCTCACACCTTACATGATACGGTTTGCCACACCGGTTTACAATAATCTGGAGAAGCACCTGCCTTCGAAGGTGATCCGTTCGCTGAACCACCTATCGATGAGTCATCCGCACACCCAAGAGACGAGTCTATGGAAACGTCTGCTGACACAGATGGGCATCAACACACTGGTTTACTCGATCCTGACAACGGCCACCATCATCCTGATGCTGACCTTCGTGCTGCCTTTTATGCAAAGGCTGCTGCCAGGCGATGACCTGCGCCATTATGCCAACGGCCTCACCGGACTGATGACCGTGGCGCTGATAGCCCCCTTCCTGAGAGCGATGGTGATGAAAAAGAACCACAGCGAGGAATGGAAGACACTCTGGGCAGAGTCAAACCGCAACCGTCTGCCACTGTTGTTCACCATCCTGGTACGTGCCTTGATAGCCCTGTCGGCCATCTTCTATATCTGCAACTACCTGAGTGAGTTCTCCAGTGCCCTGATCATCACCATCGGTATTGTGGTACTGGTGTGTATCATCCTGTCGCGCTGGATCAAGCACCGCAGCATCACCATGGAACGGCTCTTCATGCTCAACCTGCGTTCGCGAGACATCGAGGCACAGGTGCATGGCAAGAAGCGCCCCCTGTATGAAGGCAAACTGCTGGACCGCGATATCCATATTGCCGACTTCGAGATACCGTTTAACTCCGCCTGGATGGGCAGCACCCTGAAGGAGTTGAACCTGGGTCAGAAATATGGTGTCCACATCAGTAGTATCCTTCGTGGCGGAAGACGCATGAACATCCCCGACGGCGACTCAATCCTCTTCCCTGGCGACGTGCTTCAGGCCATTGGAAGCGACAGTCAGTTCAACGCCTTCCGTGAGGCCATCGAACGCGAAATCATTGGCGAGGATTATGAACTGGAAAAGCGTGAGATGAAACTGCGCCAACTCATCATCAGTGCCGATAGTCCGTTTATCGGAATGACACTGATTGAGAGCGGTATCCGCGACCGTTACAACTGCATGGTCGTTGGTTTGGAGGAAGGTAAGGAAAGTCTGTCAACCTACAAGCCCAACCGTAAGTTCAAGGAGGGTGACATCATCTGGGTTGTGGGTGAACAGGATGATCTGAACTTAATACCACTGCACAGCATTTGAGTAACTGCTACGCTTGTCATACTTCAGGGCATCGGTCAGCGTAGAGGCGTTACAACGGAAGGAGAAGTTGTAACTGGTATAAGGTGCGAGGGTTACACTACACGACATGTTGAAACAGTGGAGGTCACGACTCAACGAGGCAGTGGTCATGGAGATCTTCTTATACTCGAAGTCGTAGCCTGAATTCACGCTGATATTCCAACCATCGCTGAGACGAATATTGCCGTTGAAGTTGAGCGACTGTGTGAATTCGTAGGGATAACGCATCTTCTCGTAGTTGAACTTATTCACATCGCTGCTCTCGTGCATATTGACATTATAACTGA
>Ga0310690_10001564_pt1 | contig 40201 bp, 27 predicted proteins | sample AusTroGonzalo_MG_2_FD_207661 | JGI IMG/M metagenome (GOLD analysis project Ga0310690, IMG submission 207661) | Bovine rumen microbial communities from tropical cattle in Woodstock, Queensland, Australia - Gonzalo_04 (v2) (version 2) | ecosystem: Host-associated > Mammals > Digestive system >... | reverse complement strand
AAATATCCACAGTTGAAGAATATGTTAAATCATTAACCGGTGTTGAGAAATTCCAATTTAGAGATTATAAATCAAGTCAATATAGAAGGATGGGGGAAAAACTTTACTCGGACTTCTTCAATAAACGCTTGTAGTAAATAATTATAAAATGAGTTGTTAGATAACCGAAAAAAGCTTTATAATATACTTTTTTAGTTTCTTAACCACAAATGATTTTTTTCGCATGATCCCCTTTGGTATTTCCACAAACAAACGCCATGAAATTAATGACCTAAAAAACTATGATTAACCGCTATTTCTATAAATCATCAATATCCGAGTTCATCAGTTCTTCAACTGACTTTATCTTCGGACAAATATCACGTGCTGATGAAATGGACACCATGTCCACACAAAAATTCGCATGGGTCGTAGAAATAGAAACCATGAAAAGAGCATTGCGGCCTTGGAAACATGAGGCTGCCGAAATCATTTTTGAATACTCAATTCCACGTTTGGGAAAGAGAATCGATGTTGTTGTTTTGTTACGTGAAAGAGTCTTTGTATTAGAATTTAAAGCAGGTGAAACTGAATTTCTGCACCAGGACGTGGACCAAGTCATGGATTATGCACTAGATTTGAAGAACTTTCACCAAGGCAGCCTTGACCGTTTAATAGTTCCTGTATTAGTTGCAACTGAAAGTAGACAGTATTCTACCGTTTGCCAGCCATCGCATTATGATGATGGTGTATATGAGCCATTGATGACAGACTCTGCACATCTGGGCGATGTTATTAATATGGTTTTACTTGACTGCATACAGCAAAAGACTTTCACTGTTGCTATTGAGAATTGGGCTCGTAGTCGTTATTCACCAACGCCAACCATTATCGAAGCAGCCCGATCGCTATATTTGAATCACAGTGTGGAAGAAATCACTCGTCATGAAGCTGAAGGAGAACAATTGGAACGTACCACTCGTTATGTGCAGCAGGTTATTCGTGAAACAAAAGCCAAAAGAGGGAAAAGTATCTGCTTTGTGACAGGAGTACCAGGTGCGGGTAAAACATTGGTGGGGCTTAACGTTGCTGTACAGCAGGAGTCTAACGAAGATTTAGCTGTATATTTATCAGGCAACGGCCCTCTTGTTGCTGTTCTCACTGAGGCTTTGACACGTGACAAACAAGCACAAGAAAAGGCTCGTGGCAACAGAATACTCAAGAAAGATGCGGAACGTGAAGTAAAACGTTTTATTCAAATCATCCATCGTTACCGCGACAATATGCTTGGCAAAGTTCGGGTTGTTAATGGTCATATCGAAATAGACCCAACAAAAGAACTGAAGGACCATATCGCGGGATATGGTGAAGTAGAGAATATTGCCATTTTTGACGAGGCACAACGTTCATGGGACAAAGAACATATTGCAGCATGGCTTAATCGAAAAAAAGGCTTCGCCGAGTTTCCGATGTCAGAAGGAGAATTCCTGATTTGGTCGCTAGATCAACGTAAAGATTGGGCAGTGATTGTGTGTCTTGTTGGAGGTGGTCAAGAAATCAACACTGGAGAAGCGGGGATTGGTGAGTGGATTCGTGCTCTTAACGAGTCGTTTCCAGATTGGCAAATATACATATCAAGCCAGTTAACAGCCAAAGAATATGCAGAAGGCAAGGTGTCGGAATTACTGAATCAAAACAGGAATGTTATTTATTCTGACAATTTACACCTTGCAGTTTCTATGCGTAGCTTTCGCGCTGAAAGCTTGTCAAACATGGTTCATTATTTGTTGGATGGCGAATCAGAGAAAGCCAAAGAAGTTTATGAAAGAATTACAGACCGTTATCCTATAGTTCTGACAAGAGATCTTGAAAAAGCCAAAAAATGGCTGCGCGATAAAGCACGTGGTAATGAACGATATGGTTTAGTTGTTTCTTCAAAGGCTTATCGTTTAAAACCATTGGCAATTGATGTACGTTGTAAACCCGATACCGTACATTGGTTTTTGGACGACATCAACGATGTCCGCTCATCCTTGTTCTTAGAAGATGCCGCCAGCGAGTTCGACATACAAGGTTTAGAATTGGATTGGACCTGTCTTGTTTGGGATGGCGATTTGCGTTATAATGGTACCACTTGGGATTATTTCGAATTCAATGGTGGTAGTAAATGGAATCGCATCAACAAAGAAGAACGCAAAGCATATCAGCTTAACGCTTATCGTGTTCTTTTGACCCGCGCACGTCAGGGAATGGTCATTTGTGTCCCTAAAGGCGACCCAAAAGACAATACACGTTTGCCTGAGTTTTACGACGATACATATTTATACTTGAAATCACTAGGATTCCAAGAAATATGAAGTACATAGAAGTTGTAGCGGCAATTATTCTCGATGCAGAAGGAAAACTCTTCGCCACCCAACGAGGTTATGGTGACTGGAAAGATTGGTGGGAGTTCCCTGGCGGGAAGATAGAATCTGGAGAATCACCAAAAGAAGCATTGAAACGCGAAATTAGGGAAGAACTATCGACAGACATTAGCGTGGATGATTTTTTCTGCACAGTAGAATATGACTACCCAAAGTTTCATCTGACAATGCACTGCTACCTTTGTTCGTTGCTCACTGAAGCGCTACATCTAAATGAACACGAAGCTGCCCAATGGCTAAGCAAAGAAGAATTGGGCAGCGTTCAGTGGCTACCTGCAGATAAAGAAATAATAGAGAAACTAAAAACGATTAATCCATGAACCTCTTCCTCCGATCCCTAACCAAATTTCTCCTAGGCGTCATCATTCTAGGTCTGCTCATCTTCCTGCCTGCGTGGTCGCTCCACTATTGGCAGGGCTGGCTGCTGATGGGCATCCTCTTCGTGCCGATGTTCGTCGCAGGACTGGTGATGATGGTGAAGAACCCGGAACTGCTTCGCAAACGGCTGAACGCCAAGGAACAGGAGAAGGAGCAGAAGACCGTCGTGGCGCTGAGTGGGTTGTTGTTTGTCGCCGCCTTCGTCGTGGCTGGGCTTAACTGGCGCTTTCAATGGTGCATGCTGCCCGACTGGGCCGTTTGGGTGGCCGCGGCGCTTTTTATCATTTGCTATCTCCTCTATGCCGAGGTGCTGCGCGAAAACACCTACCTCGCACGAACCATCGAGGTGCAAGAAAACCAAAAAGTGATCGACACGGGCCTCTACGGCATCGTGCGTCACCCGATGTATATGGCCACCACCATCCTCTTCCTGATGATGCCCTTGGTGCTGGCTTCGCCCATCTCCTTCGGCATCATGCTGCTCTACATCCCCCTCATCGCCAAGCGCATCCGCAACGAGGAAGCCGTGTTGGAAGAAGGACTCGAGGGCTACAAAGAGTACAAACAACGCGTGAAATACAAGGTTCTGCCGTTTATCTGGTGAAGTCTCCCTTTTGAAAACAAACAAGCTACCGTCCCATGCCAAACAACATCCTTATTCCGAATCTCATCATCTGGCAAGACGCCGTCAGCAGGCTCTTCATTGCCAACGGCACCCCGACATTGCTATACAAAGGGAAAACATACACCTTTGCCTGTCAGCCCTACGAGCCGATGGCCATCATCGTGTTGGACGGGAAACCCGTGGCCTACCTCCATAACGCCTTCGACCCTGACGAGGAGTGCCAAATGTTTATCGAGAACCGGAAACACCTGGTCCGCACCATCTCTGGCAGGCATCATGACGCCGAGCGTTTCTGCCGCTTGCTCTGCACCGCCGTCGAATATGGCTTCGACCGCAATGTTGATGATGCAGAGGACAAGATGCTAGAGTTGTTGGTACAAGAGAAAGGAGTCGCAAGCATCCAGTTCGAGCCCCGCGACTTCCATTGCGACAAAGTGCTGTTCGAGGGTGTCTATGTGATGTTGGGGCATTTTGAGAACAAATTAAGCCAAGCCCATAACATAGGCAACATCCATAGCATCGCTTTCGGCTACCCTGACCGAAACACGGATTATTTCGAGTATTACTTCCTCACAGAGACGGAATACAATGCATTTCAGGAACTTCACGAGAAAAGAAAATGGAAACAGAGAGACGATGCCTGGGAATGGAAAAGGCAAAATCTTGAAGGGAAGCCGGTCCTCTGTAACGAATTCAGCCGAAACGCATCCACATACAAACCTTATTTCAGGCTTGAAGAGATCACCCGTTAACGTATAATAGCCTCATGCCATGAACCCCAAACTCGTCATCTTCGACCTCGACGGCACCCTGCTCGACACCATCGACGACCTCGGTGCAGCAGTCAACCACGCCATGCAGCTGAGAGGCTTCCCCCTGCATACCCGCGACGAATACATGAGGATGGTCGGCCACGGCGCACGCAACCTCATGCGACAGGCCCTGCCCGAAGGCCACAAGGACGACGACATGGTGGAGACCGCCTACAACGACTTCAAGGCCTACTACACCGACCATATCGACGTGCACACCAAGCCCTTCCCGGGGATACAAGAACTCATGGCTACACTGCATCATGAAGGGGTGCTTCTGGCCGTGGCTTCCAACAAGTTCCAAGAAGGAACAGAGCACCTCATCAAGGAGTTCTTCACCGACATCCCCTTTGTGGCGGTCTTGGGCAACCGTCCTGGCTTTCCTTACAAACCAAGTCCTGAGATTGTCGAAGAAGTGTTGCACAAGGTAGGTGTCAAGAAAGAAGAGGCCGTCATGGTGGGCGACTCCGACACCGACATGGAGACCGCCGCCAATGGAGGCATCGAAGGCATCGCCGTCAACTGGGGGTATCGTAACATGAAAGAATTAGCTGATAAACTATCGGCCTTTCGACAGGCTCAGGTTGTAGACTCAGCCGAAGAACTCCAAAAAATCCTTCTCCCATGACCGACCGCCTCACTCCCGAACAACGCCACCGCGTGATGTCGCGCATCCACGGCAAAGGCACCAAGCCCGAGCTGAAGGTGCGGCAATGGCTGTGGCGGCACGGCTATCGCTATCGCCTCAACGTGAAGAGCGTGCCGGGCAAGCCCGACATCGTCATGCGGAGGTACCGCACGGCGATTTTTGTGAATGGGTGTTTTTGGCATGGACATCATGTAGAGACGCAATGCATTGCGTCTCTACAAGACATCATCAATTCATCATGCTGTAAAATTCCGCAGACGAATCGGGAATTTTGGGTGAACAAGATCAAAAGAAACCAAGAGCGCGACCGGCAGAACTACCAGGTGCTGCACGACAACGGCTGGCAGGTCATCGTGGTGTGGGAGTGCCAGCTGACGCCGAAACGCATCGAGGAGACCATGCTCCGCGTGGAACTGATGCTCAACGAGCATTTTCTAGCGTTACATCAGCCGAAGATGGTGCCTTACGAACAAGAACATGACTTGCCAATGGCGGCGGAAAACCTTGCTGGGTATTGAATGCAGGCCTCAACAGGTATGTCATCCCAACGCTGGCACGTGGGCAAAGGCATGGGATCTATACCTGATGAGGCCGTTCTTTATAGGTCTTTGCTGTTTGAACCGCCGCGCATAGATTCCATTCCTCCGCACGTGCCTCTGTAGGAATGACATGCGTGGCTAGCTTTTATTTCATTCTGAACTCCAAAGTTCCGCCAGCCATAATCTGCTTGTGGGTGAGGGTGTAGTCCTTGATGGGCTGGCCGTTCAGCTTCACGCTCTTCACGTGGATGCGGTTTGCGGTCTTGTTGGGCGCGCTGATAATGAAATCGTTTCCATTTTCAAGATGCAATGTCGCCTTGGTGAACAACGGGGTTCCTATGACATACTCGGCACTGCCGGCGTGGAAAGGATAGAAGCCAAGGCTTGAAAAGATATACCATGCCGACATCTGGCCGCAGTCGTCGTTGCCCGCATAACCGCAAGGCGTGGCACGGTAGAATTCGCTCCTCACCTGCTCCACCAGCTCCTGTGTGCGCTCGGGACGACCTGCAAAGTTATAGAGATAGACAGTGTGGTGGCTGGGCTCGTTGCCGTGGGCGTACTGTCCGATGAAACCACTGGCGTTGCCGTTGACTTCGCCGCTGGTGGCAGTGAGGCTGAAGTTTTCGTCAAGTTTCTTCAGGAAGCCTTTCTTACCGCCGAAGAGGTTGATGAGACCTTGTGGGTCTTGCGGCACAAACCACATGTACTGCCATGCATTGCCTTCCACGAAGCAGGGTTGTTCGTACGACAGCGGGTCGAAGCCTTCCATCCAGTTGCCGTGCTCGTCCTTCGGGCGGAAGAAGCCTGTCTCGGGGTCGAAAAGGTTCTTGTAGAACATGCTGCGGCGGTAGAAACGCTCGTAGTCGTCCATGTGGCCGAGTTTCTTGGCCACCAATGCCACACAGGCGTCGTCGAAGCACTGCTCCATGGTGATGCTGACGCTCTCGTTTTGCAGGGTCTGAGGCAAGTAACCGTACTGCTCCCACACCTCGAAAGGCGAGTTGTAGTGGCTTCTTATGCTGCTCTCCACCATGGCCCGATAAGCCTCTTCCACGTCGATGCCTGGAATCTCGGCGAGGATGGCGTCGGCGAGCACGGGGATGGCGTGGTTGCCGATCATACAGTAGTTGTCCTGTCCCCAGAGGTCCCATATGGGCAGGTAACCGTAGGTCTTGTGGTGTAGCACCATGTCGCGGACAAACTGCGCGGCGATGTCGGGCGCGATGAGCGTGTAAAGAGGATGCGCAGCACGAAAAGTATCCCATAGGCTGAAGGTGCTATGGTAGACTTGCCCCTCGGGCATCTGCTTGATTTCGAAGTTGGTAGTCATATAGCGGCCATCCACGTCGCTCATCGTATTGGGCTGCATCAGCACGTGGTAGAGGCCCGTGTAGAAGATGGTCTTCTGCTCGTCGCTGCCTTCCACGTCGATCCGGCTCAACTCACGCTGCCAAACGTCGTGGGCGGCTTGCACATAGTCGTCGAAACGCCAACTCTTGGCCTCGACAAGCATGTTTTTCCGGGCGCCTTCATTATCAACAGGTGAGATGGCGACCTTCACGATTAATTCCTGACCCTCGGCGGGGTCGAAACTCAACGCGGCCCGCAGTGTGCGGCCGTTAACGACATCGCTGTTGCCCACATTGAGGCCGCCGTTCATCAGCAGATGTTGGTTGAACGGTCTCGAGAACTCGGCACGGAAATACACCTTGCGCAGCTTGGCCCAACCGCAGACGACACGATAGCCTTCGATGGTGTGGTCGTCGACGAGACGGATCTGGGCTTGGATGATATCATAATAACGGCGACCCGAGTAATAGGCATCGCCACGATAGGTCATTCTGTCGAGGTCGAGGACAACGGTCTGGGGCTGTCCTTCGGGGAAAGTATAGCGATGAATACCCGTACGCGTGGTGGCCGAAAGTTCCACATTGACACCACTCTCTTGCAACATCACCTGATAGTATCCCGGATGCGCCGATTCGTTATCGTGGCTATAATGCTGGCCGAAATCGGCGGCTTTCAGTTGTTCGGGCGTCACAGCGGAGCAGAGCGGCATCAGACTCACGTCGATGAGGTCGGTGCAACCCGTGCCGCTGAGGTGGGTATGGGTGAAGCCGTAGATGATGTCCTTATTATAATCGTAGCCTGAGCAGGGGTCCCAAGTGACCATTTGTTCCGTCTCGGGACTGAGCTGCACCATGCCTTGTGGCATCGTGGCGCCAGGGAAAGTGCTGCCGCTGAGGGCGCCGGTCTCGTCGGTCTGCGTGCCGATGAAAGGATTCACGTATTGGGTGTAGTCGTTGGCGTTTTGGGCGCTCAGAAATAAAGGAAGCAGCAGGAAGGCTGCCAAAAAGTGCATACGTTTCATTTTTTGTTGTTTTTCATGGACAAAAGTAGCATTTCAATCCACAAAACACCTTGTTTTTTTCAACCAAACAAAACATTTCCTATCTTTGCAGCCTCAAATCTTCAATAATCACGCCATGAAAACAACAAAACCCATAGAACCCACCAAACACTTTTTTGAATATTTCAACGAAAACCTACCCAAAAACTGGGACGAACCCGCGCTGACCGATTACGATGACGTCACGAGTTATACCTACGGAGAGATGGGCGCCAAGATGATGCAGGTGCAAGCCATGCTCGAGGTCGCGGGGCTGAAGGCAGGCGACAAGATAGCCATCTGCTCGAAGAACTGTGCCAACTGGGCCATCTCGTTCCTCGCCATCGCCGCCAACCGTGGCGTGGTGGTGTCGATCATGGATGCCTTCGTCGAGAGCGACATCGAGAACCTGGTCACCCACTCCGATGCCAAGGCCATCTTCGTCGGTCCCGCCGTGTGGAAACGCCTTCACACCGACAAGATGCCCAACATACAAATCGCCATCGGCACAGAGAATTTCGACGTCCTATACACAAAAGAAGAACGCCTCAAGACCGTGAAACAAGATGCCTACCGGCTGTTCGACGAAAGATATCCCTACGGCTTCACCAAGGCCGATGTCAACCTGCCCACCGACAACCTCGACGAGTTGATGATCATCAACTACACCTCGGGCACTACGAGCGCACCGAAGGGCGTCATGCTGTCGTATCGCGCCATCTCCGCCAACGTGCAATATAGCCAGGACACCATCCCCAACCACGCCGGCTGGACCGAGGTGTGCATGCTGCCCCTCTCCCACATGTTCGGCATGACCATCGAGTTCCTCTACCAGATTGCCGGTGGCTGCCATGTCTATTTCCTGAGTAAGACCCCTTCGCCGACCGTCCTGCTGAAGGCCTACAAAGAGACGAAACCCTATATGATCCTCACCGTGCCGTTGGTGCTCGAAAAAATCTTCAAGGCGAAGATCTTCCCTGCCCTGAACAAGCCCATGGTGAAGTTCCTGTGGCACACGCCGCTACTCTGCAAGATCGTGGAAAAGACCATCTACAAGCAGCTGATGGAGGCCTTTGGCGGCAACCTCATCTGGCTCATCACCGGTGGCGCCGCCATCAACGCCGAAGTGGAGAAGGTGTTCCGCCGCATCAAGTTCCCCTTCGTGGTAGGCTATGGCATGACCGAAGCCGGACCGCTCATCTGCTACGAGCATTGGTATAATGAGGTAATCGGTTGCTGCGGCTCTTGCGTCACCCGTAATGAGCTGAAAATCGACTCACCCGACCCGGAGAATGTGGTCGGCGAGATCCTGTTCCGCGGCGAGCACGTGATGATGGGCTATTACAAGAACGAGGAAGCCACCCGCGCCGCCATCGACGAAGAGGGCTGGCTGCACACTGGCGACCTCGGCACCTTGAACAAGAAGGGGCTGCTTTTCATAAAGGGGCGTTCCAAGGCCATGATTCTCAGCTCCAATGGTCAGAACATCTATCCTGAAGAGATCGAAGACAAGGTGAACAACCTGCCGGGTGTCGTCGAGTCACTGGTGGTGGGCCGTCAAGGCAAAATCGTCGCCTTGGTCTATCCCGACGAGAAATACGACCTGCAGAACCAGAGCATGGACGAGTTGATGAACGAAAACCTCGCCACGCTGAACGCCATGTTGCCCGCCTATTCCAAGGTGTCGTCCATCGTCCTCGTCGACAAGGAGTTCGAGAAGACGCCCAAGCGCAGCATCAGAAGGTTCCTGTATTCTTAACCTTTAAAGTAATACTGACCTTTTCCAACCGTGCCTTTGCCATATTGGATGGCATTCGTGGGACAATGGTGATAGCACGCCATGCACATCGTGCAGTTGCCGTTCCATTTCGGTCGACCATTTTCGAGGGTGACGTTCTTCAACGGGCATACCTCCACGCATTTGCCACAACCGATACACTTGTCGGTCGACAGGTATTTCTTGTCGTCGGTGGCGTATTTGTTGAAGCTTCCGTTGATGACATAGGTCTTCAGCCAAGCGGCTTTGCCCTTGTCCATCTCTGCAAAACGCTCCTTGTTGAGTAGTCGAGGGATGTTGCGCGTGAGGGTAGCATTTGCAGCCTCAATCTTTTGTTTGGCTTTTTCCTCGGTATCGAGTTTAAAGCCAGGCATACCGATATAAGTCTCAGGCATCTTCATGCTGAAACAAGCTGATAACGACCAGCCCTTGGATTCTACGGCCTTGCGGAAGACCTTTTCAGCGAGACCACATTCGTCGCCGCAGGTGCAGGCAAAATAAGTATAAGGCAAGGCCCCTGAGCCTGTCGAAAGGCCGACCTTTATGTTGAGCTTTTCGATGAAGTCCAGCACCAATTTCGGCGGCGCCCAAGCATAGATGGGGAACACGAAGCCAAGGCTTTCGCCTTCGGCCAATTCATATTCGTAACGGTTTTCGCGAGCAGCCTCGGGAATGAAGATTAAGGTGTCGTTGAGGCCTGCCGCGATGGATTCTGCCACAAATTTGCTGTTGCCACAGCCGCTGAAATAGAATATCATAACAATTGGATTTAATGCCGCAAAAATAGTCAGAATGTCGTACTTTTGCAACTTCAAAACCGTCCCCATGCCCAAAGACTCGCTCAACCGTTCCATCCTTCGTTTGGCCATCCCGAACATCATCAGCAACATCACCGTGCCGCTACTGGGACTGGTGGACATGGTGCTCATGGGCCATCAGGATAGCATCGCTTACATCGGGGCCATCGGCTTGGGCGGCACCATTTTCAGCGTGATGTACTCCATCTTCAGCTTCATGCGGGCGGGCACCACGGGCTTCACGGCACAGGCCTACGGCGCCAACGACCGCGCCGAGATGGCTTATTCGCTCTATCGCTCGCTTTGCATCGCGCTGATAGCCACGGTTTTGGTGTTGTCGCTGCAAGGGCCAGTGGAATGGCTTAGCATGAAGTTGCTGCACGGCAGCGAGGAAGTGTTGGCCCATACCGCCACCTATTTCCGAGTGCGTATCTGGGCGGCACCAGCGGTGCTCTGCCTCTATGCCTTCAACGGCTGGTTCATCGGCATGCAAAACACCACCATCCCCATGATCATCGCCATCCTCACCAATGTGGTGAACATTATATTGAGCATCGTGTTTGTCAATGTCATGGGCATGGGCGTCACGGGCGTGGCCTTGGGTACCGTCATCGCGCAATACTGCGGCTTGTTGACCGCCATCATCTTCCTCTTCGCCAAGTTCCGCTACCACCTCATCCCCATCAGGCGGGCGGTTTTGCTCCAACGCGACAAGTTGAAGCGTTTCTTCTCGGTGAATGCCGACTTCATGATCCGCAGCATCCTGCTTGTGTTGAGCATCGCCTATTTCAACAACCAATCGGCCAAACTCGGCGACGACATGCTGGCGGTCAACATGATCCTGATGCAGTTCTTCTACATCTTCTCTTACTTCACCGACGGCTTCGCCTACGCGGGTGAGGCCTTGGTGGGACGTTTCACGGGTGCCCATGACGGGAAACAACTGCATCAAACCGTGAAGCTACTTTTGATTTGGGGCTTCGTCATCGCCTTGCCTTTCACGGTGTTGTATGCCCTCTTCCCCGATTGGTTCATCGGCCTCATCTCCGACCAACCCGAAATCGCAGTGCAAGCCCAGCCATATCATATTTACATGATTCTCATACCGCTCATCACCTTCGCCGCCTTCCTTTGGGATGGCATCTACATCGGTGCCACGGCGTCCCGCGCTATCCGTAATACCATGCTCATCTCGGCCATCGGCGTATTCTTGCCTGCCTCGCTCATCCTGATGCATTATTATGGCAACCACGGCTTGTGGGTGGCCTTCCTGATGTTCATGGTGGCACGAGGACTGTCCATGACCCTAATGGCGAAAAAGGCGGTGTTTGGAGCAGAATAAATGCGTATATTTGCCCAAAATTTGACCTATGGAAGAAATCCTAACTTTCCTCGACGACGTCCTCCACAACAACAACCGCCCTTGGTTCCAGGAGCACAAGAAACAATACCAAACGGCACAGGCCAACTTCAATACCCTTGCCGAGCAAATCATCGCCGGCGTGCAGAAGTTCGACGACAACTGCAAGGGCCTGACCCTGAAGGACTGCACCTATCGCTTCTATCGCGACACACGTTTCTCCCCCGACAAGCGGCCTTACAAGACCCATTTCGGCGTGTTCGTCTGCCCCGAAGGCAAGAAGTCGATGCTGAGCGGCTATTATTTCCACTTGGAAGCCAAGGAGTCGGAATACCTAGGCCACAACATGCTCTGCACGGGAATGTACATGCCCGACACAGCCATGCTGAAGACCATCCGCAACGAGATTCTCTTCAATGGTAAGCCCTTGGTGGAGAGCATCAACAAGGTCGACACCTTCGATTTGGACACCAGCAACGCCATGAAGCGTGTGCCCAACGGCTATCCCAAGGATCATCCTTATGCCGAGCTCTTCAAACAGCGCGACTGGCTCTTGGTGCAAGACCTTCCCGAGAAGCGCCTTTCAGACCCACATCTCGTCGACTGGGTGGTGTCGGAATTTGAAAAGACCAAGGATTTCTGCCAATGGCTGAATCGCACGGTACGGGGAGAATAAATGAAAAAACCTGCGAGATTCGCAGGTTTTTTCATTGTTGATCAAGCCAACTCAAACTGTTCTAGGAACTTCATGTCGTTCTCGAAGAACAACCTCAAGTCATTGATGCCGTATTTCAGCATGGCGATACGTTCCACACCCATGCCGAAGGCGAAGCCCGTGTATTTCTCCGGATCGATGCCGCTAGCGATGAGGATGTTGGGGTCGCACATGCCGCAGCCCAGAATCTCAACCCAACCCGTGTGCTTGCAGATGTTGCAGCCCTTGCCGCCACAGATGTTGCACGAGATGTCCATCTCGGCCGAGGTCTCAGTGAAGGGGAAGTAAGACGGGCGGAAACGCACCTTGGTGCCCTCGCCGAAGAACTCCTGCACGAAGTGGTACAAGGTCTGCTTCAGGTCGGCAAACGACACGTCCTCGTCGATATACAAGCCCTCGATCTGGTGGAAGATGCAGTGGGCGCGTGCTGAGATGGCCTCATTGCGGAACACGCGACCAGGGGCGATGATGCGGATGGGCGGCTGGTGGGTCTCCATCACGCGGACCTGTACGCTCGACGTGTGGGTGCGCAACAGCACATCCGAAGCCTTGTTGACATTGGGCTCCTTATTGATGAAGAAGGTGTCCTGCATGTCGCGGGCGGGATGGTCGAGCGGGAAGTTCAAGGCCGAGAACACATGGTAGTCGTCCTCGATCTCGGGACCTTCGGCGATGGTGAAGCCGAGGTGCGAGAAGATTTCGTTGATATCGCGACGCACGATTGACAACGGGTGACGGGCACCCTTCATGTCGGCGGCAGGCATGCTCATGTCGAAGCCGGCATCGTTGCTGTGCTGGTTTTCAAACTTCTGCAACTGCTCTTCCACTTTGTCTTGGACGACGTTCTTCAACTCGTTGAGCTTCATGCCCATCTCCTTGCGCAGCTCGGGAGCCACGTTCTTGAAATCGGCAAACAAGGCAGGGATGACACCCTTCTTGCTCAAATAGGTGATGCGGAAATTCTCCAAGGCCTCTTTGCTGTCGGCCTGGAAGTCACGCACCTGAGATAATATCTCTTCAATTCTTTCTTTCATAATCGTAACGATTACTGGCAGCAACTTCTTCCGCTGCCATTCTCGATGGTAATAGAAATGATGGTGACAGGGGTGACGGGGACGTCCATGCGACCTGTTTGCACAGCGGCAATCTTGTCAACGACGTCAAGACCTTCGATCACCTCGCCGAAGACGGTGTATTCGCCATCCAGATGAGGTGTACCACCTACGGTCTTGTAAGCCTGACGCTGACGGGCTGAGAACACCTTGCCCATACGGCTCTCAAACATATCCAAGGCACGGTCGTCATACACCTTGCCTTGCACGATGTAGAACTGCGAGCCGCTGGAGGCCTTCTGGGGATTCACCTGGTCGCCAAGACGTGCAGCGGCCAAAACGCCTTTCTTGTGGAAATGATTGTCCTTGATCTCTGCAGGGATGGTATAGCCTGGGTCTTGACGACCGTCGGCATTCTGTCCGCCTTGAATCATAAACTCCCTGATGACGCGGTGGAAGGGCGAGCCGTTGTACCAGCCCTGGTTCACCAACTTGATGAAGTTGTCGCGGTGCAGCGGGGTGTCGTTATAAAGTTTGGCCTTTATGGTTCCCATCGAGGTCTTGATCACGACGACGGTTTCCCTGGCATTGTTGTTTTGTGCTTGGCAGGTCAATCCGACCAGTACCAAAACTGCGATAATCAATTTCTTCATTTTATTCTTGTTTTTCGTTTGTTATTCATTCACGATCGAGTAGGACACTTCCAGCCTCATCTTCTCGCCCACAGGGGCATCCGGGCCGTTGATGACGAGACGGGTCGCATTGTAGGCCGCTCCGTTGATACCCAAGCTGATGCCAAGGTTCTCCCTCTTCTCCATGATCATGCTCTGAAGGTATTCCGAGATGCGGAAGGTGACAGCTTGCTGGCTAGCGTTATAGGTGCCGCCGAAATAGTTGCTGCCTTCGTAGTAGTCGGGTAAGAGATAGGTGGTGGTGTCGGAGCTGTAGCCGACCAAGAAGAACGCAGTAGGCGCCTTATAATACATGGTATCGATAGCAAACGGGGAAGCGGGAATGACGAGCTTAGCCTCGTTGACGATGAGATGGCAGCCTTCCAAGGTATCCGTCCAATGGCTGAGGTTGGGGAACTTGATCCACGTCTTCACGCCACCCATGGTTTGAAGATACACTGTCTGTTGCCCTAGAGCGGTCTCCCCGTCAACCACCTGTTGGACGAACTCGGGATTGCCTTGGGTATAGTCGTGGTCGACATGGTTGAAGTAGGCATCCGAAGAGGTCACGTAGAAGTTGTAGCGCATCGGCTTCTCAGGCGTGGCAGCATCATGATAATAGAGCTGCAGCATCGTGTAGTTGTTGTTGGTCAGGTTGAGGTAGGTGACGGCTCCGTTGAAGCCGACGGGGGCGCAGGTCAGATACAAACCCTTGAAATACTGCTTGAAGAGGTCGGGGCGCGAGAAGGCGGTGGTGTCCATCGACATGAGATATTGACCCAGTTCCAGACTCAAGGGGACGCGGATGATGGGCTGTGGCACGGTGTCGGTACCAATGATGTGTGTCCTGGTACGAGGATGCGGGCGGAACTGATAGCCGTTGGCATGGTCGACCATGTTGGTGGGAATCACCGTAGTGTTGTAATAGGTCGTTTGAATCGACAGGCTGTCGGTCAGCTCGTAAGCACGCACGGTCTGCAAGACTGTGGTGTCGCCGTAATAACCCGAGATGAGGAGTTGCAGCACCAACGAGTCGACCACGGGATTGCTTCCGAAGGTCTGGCCTGCCACTGAAGGACGGAACTGCGTATAAAAACCAGCTTCCGTAAGGCCGAAAACGGGGTCGTTGATGGCACCCAACAGGGCGTTGGAGGCATTGCCTGAGACGACAGAGTCAAGATAAGAATGACAGATCACCTCCACCGTGTCAGTGTGGAAGATGCTGATGTAGTTATCGCCCGAAATCAAGTCGTTACCGATGGTCTCAGGCGACTTCTTGCACGAAGCGAAGGCCAAGACCATCGTTACAATCATTAACGCCAAAAAGGTTCGAGCGGCTGAATGATGTGTTTTCATTATGTTTCTTATTGTTTCTGGAGAATGGTGTCGTAGAAATCGTTGCAGGCCTGTGCGTAATGCACCTGTTCCTGGTACGAAAGCACGGGTTTCTTGACGGTTTGCAGGTGGGCGGCAATCTCGGGATGCAGATGCTCGGTGCTGACCACGATGCCGTCGGCGTAGTCGATGGCTGCCTTGGTCAGGTTGACGTAATTGGCCTCCTTGAAATACTTGAGGTCTTTCGCATTCATGCCCGGCAGCTTCATCTTCTTGTCGAAGCCCGCCTTGAACTGCTCCTCGAAACCGTCGTCATAGATGGAATAGACAATCTTCGACTCGTTGAACAAGGGGTTGTCTCTCACATTCATCGCCCGCTTGATGTAAACCGGCATCAAAGCAGAGATCCAGCCATGACAATGGATGATGTCGGGCGACCAGTTGAGCTTCTTCACCGTTTCGATGACGCCACGGGTGAAGAAAACGCAACGGCTGTCGTTGTCCTCGCAAAACACGCCTTTTTCGTCATACATCAGGTATTTCTTCTTCGTGAAGAAATCGTCGTTGTCGATGAAATAAATCTGCATCCTAGCCTTTTGGATGGAGGCCACCTTGATGATGAGGGGGTGGTCCGTGTCGTTGATGATGAGGTTCATACCTGAGAGGCGAATCACCTCATGGAGTTGGTTGCGGCGCTCGTTGATGACACCATAGCGAGGCATGAAGATGCGGATTTCCTTACCGCTTTCTTGAGTGGCCTGAGGCAGGTATCGACCGACGAGGCTCATCGGAGTTTCAGGCAGATAGGGAGCGATTTCCTGATGAACGAATAGTACTCTTGTCTTGCTTGTCATTGGCTATAGTCTTGCTTAGAAACTACAAAATTACGCAATTTTTTTGGAACAATGCAAAAAAAAAGAAAAAACCCTACCTTTGCCAAACGAAATCGAAGATGAAACGAAGTTAAACCGCAGCCCGTTATGGAATACGAACACTTTGAAAATCAGGAGCATGAATGGGAGTCGAACCTCAAGGTCACCGAGGGAGTGGATGGTCCCATCCAGGTCAACCCGAATGCTTTGGAGCGCATGCGACGCAACCAGCAGCAGCTCATGCCGCTGGAATGGTATGTCGAGGGCATCCTCAAGGGCGACCGCGTGACGCTCAGCAAGGCCATCACTTTGGTGGAGAGCGCCCTGCCGAAACACCAGGATCTGGCCCAGCAAATTATAGCCGCTTGTCTGCCTCATGCGGGCAAGGCCCTGCGACTGGGCATCACGGGTGTGCCCGGCGCGGGCAAGAGCACCTTTATCGAGGCCTTGGGCGTGCATCTCTGCAACAAGGGTCAGAAGCTTGCGGTTTTGGCCATCGACCCGTCGAGCCAACGTTCCAAGGGCAGTATTTTGGGTGACAAGACGCGCATGGAAAGCCTCTCGGTGCATCCCAACGCATACATACGCCCCTCGGCCTCGGCCGGCACCTTGGGTGGTGTGGCCAGAAAGACAAGGGAGACCATTATCCTTTGTGAAGCTGCGGGTTATGACACCATCTTCGTGGAGACCGTTGGCGTCGGACAGTCCGAGACGGCGGTACATTCCATGGTCGACTTCTTCCTTTTGATTCTCATCAGCGGTGCCGGCGACGAGTTGCAAGGCATCAAACGCGGCATCATGGAGATGGCCGATGGCATCGCCGTGAACAAGGCCGACGGCGACAATGTGATGCGTGCCAACCGTGCCGCAGCCGAATGCCGTAACGCGCTGCATCTCTTCCCCTTGCCCGAGTCGGGACAGGAAACCAAAGTATTGACCTGCTCAGCCTTGACGGGATTCCAAATCGACGAAGTGTGGCAGATGGTCGCCAACCATGTGCAGGCCATCCGAGACAACGGCTATCTCTATAAGAAACGCGCCCAACAAGACGTACAGATGATGTACGACTCGATGGACAGCGCCTTAAAGAGCGATTTTTACCAAAACCAGCTGGTGGCCGACCTGCTTCCTCTTGTCGAAAGCGACGTGCGCGGGCAAAGGATGAGTGCCTACATCGGGGCTCAGAAACTGTTGGATGCCTATTTCAATATGCTGAAACGGTAGCCGCCTTCTCTTCGTCGCCGTTCATCAAATACAACTCATGCAAGTTGCGGAAGACCTCCTCGCGGACATGCTCTTCGGCTTCAGTGAAAGGTCCCTTGCCCATCTTTTCAATGACAAGCTCGTATTCCGCTATTAATTCCGGGCCTTCCTCGCCGTTGGTTTCCATCGTTTTGGCGTTGTTGAAGGCAATCATCCAATCTTTTAGTGCCATTTCTGATGCTTTTTGATTTAATTGCAGCAAAAGTAAGAAAATTATTTGGTTGATGGAATAAATTGCTACTTTTGCACATTTGAAACAAACAACAAAAAAACCATGTGCGGAATAGTTGCTTACATCGGTCCTCAAGATGCCTACCCCATCCTCATTGAAGGACTGAAACGCCTCGAATACCGTGGCTACGACAGTGCCGGTGTCGCCCTGCTGAACGACCACGACGAACTGAATGTCTATAAAGCGAAAGGCAAGGTCTCTGACCTTGAGGCTTTTGCATCGACGAAAGACATCAGCGGACATATCGGCATTGCCCACACCCGTTGGGCCACCCACGGCGAGCCTAACCAGGTAAACGCCCACCCGCATCTATCCCAGTCGGGTAAAATCGCTCTGATCCACAACGGCATCATCGAGAACTACCTCAGCCTGCGCAAAGAACTGGAGAAGCGCGGTTTCACCTTCAAGTCGTCGACCGACACCGAGGTGCTGACCAACCTCATCGAGGACGTGCAACAGAGTGAGCATGTCGACCTGTTCGAGGCCGTCCGCATCGCCTTGAACCATGTGATTGGCGCCTATGCCATCGCCATCGTGGAGAAAGGTCATCCCGACCAACTCATCGCAGCCCGCAAAGGCAGTCCCATGGTCATCGGCATAGGCGAAGGAGAGTATTTCATCGCCTCCGATGCCACGCCCATCGTGGGTCGCACCCAGAAGGTGGTTTATCTTGAAGACGAACAGGTGGTGCGCATCAAGTTGGGCGAGGAATTGCACATCAAGACCATCCAGGATGTGGAGGCCATGCCTTACGTTCAAGAGCTGAAGATGAACCTCGACAGCATCGAGAAGGCCGGCTTCGACCACTTCATGATGAAGGAAATATACGAGCAACCCACCATCGTGCGCGACACCATGCGTGGCCGTCTGCATCCCGAAGCCAACACCGTGCGTTTGGGTGGCATACAACAATACGAAAAGCAGCTGCTATATGCCGACAATATCGTTTTTGTGGCCTGCGGCACCTCTTGGCATGCCTGCTTGGTGGGTAGCTACCTCATCGAGAACTTGGCCAAGATCCCCGTCAAGGTGGAATATGCCTCCGAGTTCCGCTACCGCAACCCTGTCATCACCCCTCACGATGTGGTGATTGCCGTATCACAATCGGGTGAGACTGCCGACACCTTGGCCGCCATCAACCTTGCGAAAGAAAAGGGCGCCGTTGTGTTGGGCATCTGCAATGTCATCGGCTCATCCATATCGAGAGCCACCGACGCAGGCATCTACACCCATGCCGGACCCGAGATCGGCGTGGCCTCCACCAAAGCCTTCACCTCGCAGGTGACGGTGATGGTCATGCTGGCCTTGCGCCTCGCCGAATTGAAAGGCTCGATGAAGGATGAGGAACGTACCGCTTTCATCCAGGAACTCGACCGCATCCCCGAGAAGATCCAATGGACCCTCGACCACAGCGGTCATGTGAAAGACATCGCAGCCAAGTATAAGGATGTCAGCAACATGCTTTATCTAGGCCGTTTGCAGAACTATCCCGTTGCCCTGGAAGGTGCCTTGAAACTGAAAGAAATCTCCTACATCCACGCCGAAGGCTATCCCGCTGCCGAGATGAAGCACGGTCCCATCGCCTTGATTGACAAGGACATGCCTGTCGTTTTCATCGCCACCAACCACAGCACCTACGAAAAAGTAATCAGCAACATCCAGGAAGTAAAGGCTCGCAACGGCAAAATCATCGCTGTGGTGAGTGAAAAGGATGTGCTGGCCCGTAAGATGGCCGACTACGTCATCGAGATCCCTGAAACCGAGTGCCTCTATTCGCCGCTGTTGGCCACCGTGCCGCTGCAGATCCTAGCCTACCACATCGCCGTGATGCGTGGCTGCAACGTCGACCAACCGCGCAACCTGGCCAAATCAGTCACTGTAGAATAATTCAAAACTTAAACAATATCGTAATGGACCAAAGAATTGCCATGAACCCCAATCGTCTGGTGCAGTATCTCCAAAAGCCTGCATCAGAATTCACTCGCGCCGACATCATCCGTTATTGCGAGGAAAACCAAATCGAATTCGTCAACTTCCACTATTGTGGCTGGGACGGCAAGCTGAAGACCTTGAACTTCGTGATCCACAGCTTGGAGCACCTTGAGAACATCCTCACTGCCGGTGAGCGTGTCGACGGCTCCAGCCTCTTCCCCTTCATCGAAGCCGGTAAGAGCGACCTCTATGTGGTGCCGAAGTACAAGACGGCCTTCCGCAACCCCTTCACCGAGGTGCCCACCTTGGACATCCTCTGCTCCTTCTACAACCGCGACGGCGAGCCGTTTGAGAGCTCACCCGAGCATATCCTGCACAAGGCGCACGAAGTGTTCAAGAAGACCACAGGTCTTTGCATGGAGACCATGGGCGAGTTGGAGTATTACATCATCGCCGACGACGAGGAAATCTACGAGGTGCCCGACCAGAAAGGTTACCACGAGAGCGCTCCGTTCAACAAGTTCACCGAGTACCGCGTCGAGGCCATGCGCCTCATCGCCCAGGCTGGCGGTTTGATTAAGTACGGTCACTCTGAAGTAGGCAACTTCACCTATGACGGCAAGATTTACGAGCAGAACGAAATCGAGTTCCTGCCCACCAACATCGAGGATGCCGCCGACCAACTCGTTGTGGCCAAGTGGATTATGCGCCAACTGGCTTACGAATACGGTGTCACCCTGACCTTCGCCCCGAAGATCACCGTGGGTAAGGCCGGCTCGGGTATGCACGTCCACTGCAAGTTCACGAAGGACGGCAAGAGCGTGATGGTGAAGAACGGCGAACTGACCGACTACGCCAAGAAAGCTATCGCTGGCTATATGGTGGCTGGCACTTCGCTGCCTGCCTTCGGCAACCCCAACCCGCTGTCGTTCCTGCGCTTGGTGCCTCATCAGGAAGCCCCGACCTCGCTGTGCTGGTCTTACTCGAACCGCAGCGCCTTGGTGCGTGTGCCGCTCGGCTGGATCAGCAATGGCAAGGACATGTCAGCCAACGCCAACCCGCTGGAGAAGAAGTCGAACAAGGACTTCAGCGAGAAGCAGACCTTCGAATGGCGTGCCTCCGACGGTTGCGCCGACATGTATCTGCTGATGGCTGCTCTCTGCGCCGCTGCCCGTCACGGCTTCGAGATGCCCGACGCCCTTGAAATCGCTGAAAAGACCTACGTCGGCCTCGGCGTCAACATCCACGACGAGAAGAACAAGGAACTGCAAGAGAGCCTCGAGCAACTGCCCGACAGCTGCGTGGCCGCCGCCAAGGAACTGGCTAAGGACCGCGAAATATACACCGCCAAGGGCGTGTTCTCCGACAGCATCGTCGATTACATGATCAAATACCTCACCGACTTCAACGATGCCCACCTCCGCAAGGAACTCGGCAACGACACGAAGAAGATCCTGAAACTGGTGAAGGATAACATTCATGTAGGATAAACATTGATGCGGACGCATGCGATGCGTCCCTACAATGCGTCCCAAAACGAAAACGGCCATGACAAAGGACAAAATATTCAATTGGAGATTTTGCCTTTGTTGTGGCCTTTTCATTTGGTTTGTCATCAACCTTTTGCAGGGCATCTTCACCGGGATACAGGAAGACGAAGCCTATTATGCCCTTTACGGCGAGCACCTCGCCTGGGGCTATTTCGACCACCCGCCTATGGTGGGGCTGATGACTTTTTTGAGCAGCATTTTCTTTTCGGGCAACTTGGGTGTTAGGTTCTTCACCATTATAGCTTCCTGTTTGTCGCTGTGGGTGATGTGGGGGATTGCGGATCAAGTCCGCAATGACTCCAAAAAAACGAGTCCAGTACTATTCTTTGTATTGGCTTTTTCCATCGTGATGTTCAACATCTACGGCTTCGTCACCACGCCCGATGCGAGTTTGATATTGTTTTCCGCCCTGTTCTTGCTGGTCTATCAGCAGTACCTGGCGCAAAAAACATGGCCGAAAGCCCTGCTGATGGGTGTGTTCATGGCCATGATGGTTTACAGCAAGTACCATGCCTTTTTGCTGTTGGGTTTGATTGTGCTTTCCAACCTCAAACTGTTGAAAGACGGCAAGTTTTGGGTGGCTTGCCTTTTGGCTCTGGCCTTGTTGGTGCCGCATGTGCTTTGGCAAGTCAACAATGATTTCCCGAGTTTCAGGTATCACCTGATGCAGCGCAGCGAGCCGTTCAGGTGGAGTTATTTCTTGGAGTATCTGCCGAACCAGCTGTTGGTTTTCAATCCTTTGACGCTTGGGGCTGTAGTGTATGTGATTTTCAAATACAAGTCTCAAGACGTTTTCGATCGCGGACTCCGATTTGTCCTCGTCGGATTCTTTTTCTTCTTCTGGCTGATGGCCTTCCGAGGCCATGTCGAGCCGCATTGGACCATCGCTTGTGTCATTCCCGTAGTGGTGCTGGTCTATCGTAAAGCCTTGGTCGACGAGAAGCTAAGGAGATACACCCTTCGTTTCATCCTGCCTTCTCTCCTTTTGGTGTTGGCTTTCAGAATCGCGTTGCTCACCCCCTTGGCCTCGCGGTTTGGCTTCGGCAGCCAAAGGGAGTATTACCAAGCCATCGAACAGGTGGCTGGCGACCATCCCGTGGTGTTTCGCGGCTCGTTCCAGCAGCCCGCACTATATCATTTCTACACAGGCAAGGAAAGCTCTTCCTTGAAGAGTTATTACGACCGCAAGACACAATACGACCTCTGGCAGTTCGACAAGGCTTGGATCGGCAAAGAGGTGTTTGTCGGCGGTCCGGTGTACCAGCTTTCCAAAGAATATGACATTAATGGTGTGCATTTTGAGGGTTACCTGATGCCGCATTTCCGAACGGCCAACCGACTGGTTACCACCTTTAAGATCACCAACGCGGCCGAAAACGAAATGCCCGTTTTCCATCATGGCGACACCATCCAAATGGATTTCAGCATTTATAACCCTTGTGATGTGCCGTTGGCCTTCAAGGATGAGCAATACGGCTTCAACATCAAAGCCCATTACCTGCCTGGCAACCAAGTCAGTATGTGTTTCTTTGACAGGATTGGGGAGCTACAGCCACAAGACCCCCATCATGGACACCTGTTCACCGTTGTGGGCGATGATGTCAGCGAGGGCCAACACCTATTCAACCTTGGCATTGGAGACCGCATTTCATCCTTCGTAACCGAAGAAAGCGGCGTGGAAATCAGGATTGTGCCCTGAGCGCAGCCAGCTGGGCTTCCTGCTCACGCATCTGTTCCCTGACGGCATTGATGTCGTTCTGCTTCTTTTTCTTGTCCATCATCTGCTGCTCGCAACCGGCAATGGTTTCAAGCACCTGCCGCAGGTTTTTGTCTTTCTCCAACAGGAAGGCGTGAAGGCCTTCTATCTCGCGAAGGCCACGCATGATATTGATTTGTCGTTCGGAGGAAAGGGTGTTTTGGATCAAGAAAAGATAGTCCAAGCGAGGCGTGAAGGAATACAACACCCTATCCTTGTTCACTAGCGAGACCAGGTTGTAGACGTTATAGTTCTCACCTGCAGTATAGTAGAAAAAGGAGAAAGGCGCGCCTTCGAAGATGAGGTCGTCGTACCTGACAAGGTTGAGGGAGAGCTTGTTGTTGATGTTCCAAGCCAGCTTGTAGTCGACCATGGCCGAATTGATACCCACGACGATGGTATCGTCGAACGACGCAATTTGTATTTTCCTGTTTTTGGGATTCATGCCGCAAAGATAAAGAATTAATCTTCGCCAGACAGCATTTTGCAGGTCTTTTCAGCGGCCAGTTGCTCGGCACCACGAATGGAGCGGTCGATGGCGTCGCCATAGGGTTTGTCGTCGATGACGATCTGGATGTGGAATTGTTTCTTGTGTCCTTCGCCGATTTCCTCCAATAACTTGAATGTGGTGTTTTTCTTGTGCTTCTGAGACCATTCGAGCAGCTTGCTCTTGAAGTTGACATCTGTCGTTTGCAGTTGTTCGATGTCGATATGTATCTTGATGATGCGTTCGATGATGATCTGTTTGGCGAAGTCGTAGCCACGGTCGAGGTAGATGGCGCCCATGAGGGCCTCGAAGGCATTGCCGCCCATCGATCGTGCTTGGCTACCCGTGTCGGGAGCGTGGCGGATGTAGTCGCTGAAACCCAGCTTCTCCGACAGCCGGTTGAGCGACACACGGCTGACGATGCGGGAGCGCATCTCCGTGAGGAAGCCTTCGGCTTGGGTGGGATAGGTGTGGAAGAGGTAATCGGCCACGGCGGTGCTCAGCACGGCATCGCCGAGGTATTCCATGCGCTCGTTGCTGACGTGGTAGCCTCCCACGTTTTCGGCGGCCACCGATTTATGGGTAAAAGCCACACGATACAAAGCGATATGCCTCGGATAGAAGCCGAGGATATTGTGGATATAGTTGTAAAGTGCCTTGTCTTGAGGGTCTTGGGGACCAAAAAGCGAACGGAAAGCCATCTTTAGGATTCGTACTTTTTGAAAATCAGAGTGGCATTTTGTCCGCCAAAGCCGAATGAGTTGGAAAGGGCGTAATGGATATCGCGCTTTTTGGCTTTGTTGAAAGTGAAATCGAGGCGGCTGTCGATGTTCGGGTCGTCGTCGAAGTGGTTGATGGTGGGCGGGATGATACCGTTCTTCAGTGCCAAGAGGGTGGCTATGGCTTCCACCGCACCGGCACCGCCCAAGAGGTGACCCGTCATCGACTTGGTCGAGTTGATGCTGATGTTATAGGCATGTTCGCCAAACACCTCTTTGATGGCGATAGGCTCGGCCACGTCGCCAGCGGGTGTCGAAGTGCCATGGGTGTTGATATGGTCGATGACCTCGGGGCCGAGGCCTGCATCGTCCAAGGCACGTTGCATGCTGAGGATGCCGCCCAAGCCTTCGGGATGGGGAGCCGTGATGTGATAGGCGTCGGCCGAGCAGCCTCCACCTACAACCTCGCCGTAAATTTTGGCGCCACGAGCGACGGCATGCTCATATTCCTCGAGGACGAGACAACCGGCGCCTTCGCCCATGACGAAGCCGTCGCGGTTGAGGTCGAAGGGACGCGAAGCGGTCATATAGTCGTCGTTGCGCGTCGAGAGGGCATGCATGGCATTGAAACCTCCGATACCGCACACTCCGATGGCTGCACCGGCACCTCCTGCAACAATCACCGTGCTCTTTCCCCAACGGATATAGTTGAAGGCTTCGATGACAGCGTGAGCCGATGAAGCGCAGGCCGAAACGGTGGAGAAGTTGGGGCCGCGGAAACCGTATTTGATGGAGACAACGCCTGACGGCATGTTGACGATCATCTTGGTGATGAGGAAGGGGCTGAAACGTGGCGTGAGGTCGGTTTGGGAATAATCCATGACCTCGTTGTACATATGGTTGACGCCACCGATACCCGAAGTGATCATCACACCGACATCGTTGAGGTCGGTGTTCTCGGCGTTGATGCCCGAGTCGGCAACGGCCTGGTCGGCAGCGATAAGGTCGAACTGCGCAAACAAGTCGTATTTGCGAGCCGTCTTCTTGTCGAAATAATCGTCGGGATTGTACCCTTTCACCTCGCAAGCGAAATGGGTCTTGAATAAAGTAGAATCGAAACGGGTAATCTCACAAGCTCCGTTTTTTCCGCTCACCAAGCCTTCCCAGAAGTCCTGGACGGTGTTTCCGATAGGGGTGATGGCGCCAAGGCCTGTGACGACTACACGTTTCGATTCCATAGATGTCTTATTTAGTTAGAAAATCAGTTGTTTTCAGCACGCATCTTCTCGATGAGCTTCACAACATCACCCACAGTCTGGATGTTTTCCTGCTGGTCGTCCGGGATGGAGAGGTTGAAGTTCTTTTCAAAGTCCATCATCAGTTCGACGGTGTCTAATGAGTCAGCACCAAGATCGTTGGTGAAGCTGGCTTCCATGGTAACTTCCGAAGGATCCACACCGAGTTTTTCGGCGATGATCGGAACGATTTCATTCAAAATTTCTTGCATAGTTTTCAATTTTTAGTGTGTTTAAAACGCCGCAAAGATACGCATAATTTCAATTAAAAAAGCAAATTTTTCTCATATCACTGAGAATCAGTTGTTTAGTTTTTTGAAAACCATGCGTCTCGCGACAAACTTTGACTCGTTTTCGTTTTCAGGAGCAAAAGTAAGGATTTTTTTCGAAACAAAAGCCTTTTTCGTTTTTTTCCGTCCGTTTTGTGCAGCCAATGCCGAAACTTCGTATTTTTACACCTTAAAATCTACCTTATGGAAACCCCAGAGAAAAAACTCTTCCTTTTGGATGCCTACGCACTGATTTACAGGGCTTTTTTCGCCTTAAGCAAGAACCCTCGCCTCAATTCAAAGGGCGTCAACACCTCGGCCGTAATGGGCTTTCTCAACTCGCTTTACGAGATTCTGAAAAACGAAAAACCCACCCATATTGGCGTGGCCTTCGACGTGGCCGGCACCGCACAGCGCCAAGCCGAATACAGCGAATACAAGGCCAACCGCGAGAAGATGCCCGACGACCTGCGCGAATCCATACCTTATATTATTAGGCTCATCGAGGCCTTCAACATTCCCGTCTACGGTGTGGAAGGCTATGAGGCCGACGACGTCATCGGCACCCTGTCGAAAAAAGCAGAGCGACAAGGCTTCATTACCTATATGATGACCCCCGACAAGGATTTCGGACAACTCGTCACCGACCGTGTGCTGCTTTACAAACCCGCCAAGTTCGGCGAACCGGCTCAGGTGTGGGGACCCAAGGAGGTCTGCCAACGCTACGGCATCCAGAAGCCAAAGCAACTCATCGACATCCTCGGCCTCTGGGGCGATGCGGCGGACAACATCCCTGGCATCCCTGGCATCGGAGAGAAGACAGCGGCGGTTTTGGTCGGCAAATACGGCAGTGTGGAAAACCTCATCGCCCACGCCGACGAACTGAAAGGCAAGCAGAAGGAAAACGTCATCGAGTTTGCCGAACAAGGGCTGATGTCGAAGGCGCTGGCCACCATCAATTTGGAAGTGCCTGTGGAGTTCGACGAAGAAGAGTTGAAAGCCAAGGAGCCAGATGTGCCTGCTTTGATGGCTCTATTCGAGGAACTGGAGTTCAAGACTTTTGCCAAGCGTTTCCTTGACGACTACAAGAAGTCCCACGACGGTCTTCCTACTGTAGAGACACCTGCGCCCAAACCTGCCACACCCGAACTGACCACCGAAGCCCCTACCCCTTCGGGTGCCTTCGACCTTTTCCATCAAGGCGGCGAAACAGAAGACCTGCTGGCCTTCTACGACAAGGACTCGGCCAAGACGGTGAAACACGATTACAAGCTTGTGGAGAGTGATGACGACATCAAAGCTTTGGTGCTTCTGCTCTCCAAGCAACCACAATTCGTCTTCGATACTGAAACCACCAACATCGACGTCTACTCTGCCGAATTGGTCGGCCTTTCCTTTGCCATCAAGGCACACGAAGCCTGGTATCTGCCCATGCCCGCCAACCAAGAGGAATGCCAGAAGAAGCTGGAGCTGTTAAGGCCATTGTTCGAGAATGAAGATATCCTCAAAATCGGGCAGAACCTGAAATACGACATCTCCATGCTGGCGCAATACGGCATCGCGGTGAAAGGTAAGATGTTCGACACCATGCTGGCGCATTATCTTCTTGAGCCGGAACAACGTCACAACATGGACTATCTGGCCGAGGTCTACCTCAACTACATCACCATCCCCATCGAAGACCTCATCGGCAAAGGGAGGATGCAGAAGACCATGCGTGAAGTGCCCGTCGAACTGGTGAAAGAATACGCCGCCGAGGATGCCGACATCACCTTGCAACTCTATGAGAAACTGCTGCCCCTGCTGAAAGAAAACGGCGTGGAAAAACTGTTCTATGAGATCGAGATGCCTCTGGTGCCCGTGCTCAGCCGCATGGAGGCCAACGGTGTGAAGATCGACACGGAGAACTTGCAGCAAATCAGCGAGGCGTTCGGAAGAGAGATCCATAAGATTGAGGAAGAGATATACACCTTGGCGGGAATGCCCTTCAACATCGCTTCGCCGAAACAGCTGGGCGAAATCCTGTTCGAGCGTCTCCGCATCGACGAGAAAGCCAAGAAAACGAAGACGGGACAATATGCCACGGGCGAGGAGGTGCTGCAAAAACTCCTGCACAAGCATCCCATCGTCCAAAAGATTCTGGACTACCGCTCCTTCACCAAGCTCAAGTCCACGTATTTGGATGCACTTCCGGCATTGGTCAACCCGAAAGACAGCCTGATCCATACTTCCTACAACCAAGCCGTTACCGCCACAGGGCGCTTGAGTTCCAACAACCCCAACCTGCAGAACATCCCCGTGCGCACGGCCCAAGGTCGCGAGATCCGTCGCGCCTTCGTGCCGCGCAGCGAGGCCTATACCCTTTTGGCTGCCGACTACAGCCAAATCGAGCTGCGTATCATCGCCCATCTGAGCCAAGACCCCGCCATGGTCGCCGACTTCAACCTCGGCCACGACATCCATGCCGCCACGGCCGCCAAGGTATTCCACGTGCCGATGGAACAGGTCACCAAGGAGCAGCGCAGCCGTGCCAAGGCGGTCAACTTCGGCATCATCTACGGCATGTCAGCCTTCGGTCTGGCCGAGCGCATGGAGCTCTCGCGCAGCGAGGCCGCCGACATCATCAAGAAATACTTCGAAGAGTATGCTGGCATCAAGGAATACATGAACCGCAGCATCGCCTTGGCCAGGGAACGCGGCTATGCCGAGACCATCTTGGGCCGCCGCCGTTACCTGCGCGACATCAACGGCTCGAACAGCGTGGTGCGCGGCTTCGCCGAGCGCAACGCCATCAACGCACCCATCCAAGGCAGCTCCGCCGACATGATCAAGATCGCCATGATTGGTATCCATCAGGAGTTGGAACGCTTGAAGATGCAGTCGAAGATGATTCTTCAAGTGCACGACGAATTGGTGTTCGACGCGCATCTCGACGAACTCGATGCCCTAAAGGCTATCGTTCAAGACAAGATGGTGAATGCCCTGCCGTTGTCGGTGCCCGTCGTCGTGGAGATGAACACGGGAGCGAACTGGCTCGAGGCGCATTAAACCCTGTCACTTCTACGGGGTTCCACCGACCATAAACACAAATAGGCGAGGGCTTACACCCTCGCCTATTTGCTTTCGTTCCAACAGGACTTATCCTACGCTGCATCCCGCAGCGACCAAATCGCTCGGGGTGAGCAGCACGAGACGGCCGTCCTTGTCCTCGGCGGAGAGGATCATGCCCTCGCTGACCACACCCTTGAGCTTGCGCGGCTCGAAGTTGGCGATGAAGCAGACCTGCTTGCCCACCAGCTTCTCAGGCTCGGTGTAGTATTTGGCGATGCCGCTGACGATCGTACGCTTGTTCATGCCGTCGTCGATGAGGAACTGCAACAGCTTGTCGGCCTTCGGCACCTTCTGGCACTCGAGGATGGTACCCACGCGGATGTCCACTTTCATGTAGTCGTCGAAGCTGACCACAGGCTTCACCTCGGCGGGTTTCCATGCGTTCAGTTGGTTGGCTTTCTTGGTGTCCTCAAGCTTCTGCAGCTGGGCAGCCACCACGCTGTCTTCGACCTTCTCGAACAGCAGCTCGGGCTGACCGATCACATGGCCTTCAGGCAGCAAAACGGTCTTTTCGGCATCGTCCCAACCGTTGAACAACAAATGAAGCATACGTTGCAACCTCCTTGCGCTGAAGGGCAGGAAAGGCTCGCTCAAAATGGCGAGGTGCGCCACAATTTGCAAACTCATCGCCATCACGGTCTTCACACGCTCGGGGTCGGTCTTGATTTGCTTCCAAGGCTCGTTGTCGGTGAGGTATTTGTTGCCAAGGCGGGCGAGGTTCATCAGCTCGGAGAGGGCCTCACGGAACTTATAGTTCTCGATGAGACCGCCTATCTTCTTCGGATAAGCGTTCATCTCGTTGATGACGGCTTGGTCGGTCTCGTTGAGGTTTGTCAAGGCTGGCACAGCGCCTTCATAATACTTGTGCGTCAGCACCAAGGTGCGGTTGACGAAGTTGCCGAAGATAGCCAGCAATTCATTGTTGTTGCGGTCTTGATAGTCCTTCCAGGTGAAGTTGTTGTCCTTGGTCTCAGGCGCGTTGGCGGTGAGCACATAACGCAACACATCCTGCTTGCCAGGGAACTCCTGCAGGTATTCGTGCAGCCACACAGCCCAGTTGCGTGAGGTCGAAATCTTGTCGTTCTCGAGGTTGAGGAACTCGTTGGCAGGCACGTTTTCGGGCATGATATAATCGCCATAAGCTTTCATCATGCAGGGGAAGATGATGCAGTGGAACACGATATTGTCCTTGCCGATGAAATGCACCAGCTTGGTCTCGGGGTCTTTCCACCACTTCTCCCAGTCTTCGCCACGTTGTTCGCAGATCTCCTTGGTGTTGGAGATGTAGCCGATGGGGGCATCGAACCATACATACAGCACCTTGCCTTCCGTACCTTCAATCGGGACAGGCACGCCCCAGTCGAGGTCGCGGGTAACAGCACGGGGTTGCAGGCCACCGTCGAGCCAGCTCTTCACCTGACCGTAGACGTTGACTTTCCACTCCTTGTGGCCTTCGAGGATCCACTCACGGAGCCAGCCTTCGTATTGGTCGAGAGGCAGGTACCAGTGCTTGGTCGGCTTCTTCACCAAAGCCGCGCCGCTCAATTGCGAATGCGGGTTGATGAGTTCGTCGGGACTGAGTGAAGAGCCACATTTCTCACATTGGTCGCCATAAGCGCCGTCGGCACCACACTTCGGGCAGGTGCCCACGATATATCTGTCGGAAAGGAATTTCTGACGTTCAGGGTCGAAGTATTGCTCTGTCTCCTTCTCGATGAACTTCCCTTCGTCGTAGAGTTTCTTGAAGAACTCTTGGGCCGTGGCACGGTGCATCTTCGAAGAGGTGCGTGAGTAGATGTCATAGCTGATGCCCAGCTCCTCGAACGACTTCTTGATGATTTCGTGGTAACGGTCGACGATATCCTGTGGCGTGCAGCCTTCCTTCTCGGCCTTGATGGTAATCGGCACGCCGTGCTCGTCGGAACCACCGACAAACAGCACTTCCTGGCCGCACATTCGCAGATAGCGGACATAAGTGTCGGCGGGGATGTAGACGCCGGCAAGGTGACCGATGTGGACGGGGCCGTTGGCATAAGGCAAGGCCGTAGTTACCGTGTAACGCTTGAAGTGTTTGTTTGTTGATTCCATAGTGTTGATATTTTGAAAAACGGGTGCAAAATTACGGATTATTGTTGAAATGCCGTATTTTTGCGGCACGAAATCCTAAAAAACCACAACACATAATGAGATTCAAACAATTCCTCCTTGCGGTTGCAGTATTGATGGCGACCCATGGCTTTGCCCAGATTACGGGCAAATACGGCACCTATTACGACCAGCGCGAGCTGCTCTTTGAGGCCATGCCGACCTCGGAGAGCGATATCATCTTCCTCGGCAACAGCATTACCGACTTTGGCGAGTGGTGCGAACTGTTCCAGAACCCCAACTGCAAAAACCGTGGTATCAGTGGTGACGTCACAGCCGGTGTGCTCAACCGCCTCGAGACCATCACCAAAGGCCAACCTGCCATGATTTTCCTCTTGATCGGCACCAACGACATGAACAAGGGCTACAGCAACGACACCATCGCCATGAACATCCGCGAGATCGTGCAACGCATCAAGGCTGAGTCGCCACGCACCCGCATCATCGTGCAGAGCATCCTGCCCACCAACGACTACTACGGCAAGTTCGCGGGGCACACCAAACGCTACGCCGACGTGCCCGTCATCAACGCGATGCTGGAGGAGATGGCGGATGAGGAAGACGTCGAATACCTCGACCTTTTCAGCCACTTCGCCAACGAAGACGGCAAGCTGAACATCGCCTACAGCAACGATGGCCTCCACCTCAACGGCGACGGCTACCTGTTGTGGAAGGAAATCATCGAAGACGAAATCGGCAGGCTCCCACAACCCGTCCACAAGACCAAGACCTCCGTCATGCTGGATGCCGGCGTGGGACTCTGCGCCGCCACCGCATACGAACAAGGCATTGCCCCGATGTCGCTGCCAGGCCTCGGCATCGGAGGGCAGGTGGGCGTCACCGTGGAATGGGGGCGCTGCCATATCCAGAACGAATCACGAGTGCTGTACAGCATCTTGACACAGTATTTTAGCGGCTACGACCTTGACGTTCAGGAGCGTTTGGAGTTCCTTTACCGTTTCCACGACAGCAGACGCAACCGCTTTCATCTGTGGGTAGGTGCCAGTCTTCAAGAAGACGCCATTTTCAGAATCATCCCTGCCATGAATAATGCTGCCACCAGCACCTCTATCTTTGCCAATCTCAACGCCGAAGGCATGGCACAATACGATTTTGCCTTCATCAGGAACGGCTCACACAACCTGCTGACCGCCTATGGCAAACTGATACTGCCCCTGGGTGGCTTGGTGGAACGTCCTGGCTATGCCGTTATGGACAACTATACATCCGACCTCTCCCTCACCAATGCCATTCTCACCAACTACGAGTTGTCAGGCATGCTGTTCCCCGGCGTCAGCACCGACATCGGACTCCGTCTCAACCTATTGAACGGTAACAAGATAGGCTTCTCCTATCGTTGGGATTACCTGACCACACGAAACCACGGTTATTACCGCTTCGACAACGCCTTCCACACCTTTGTCCTCGACTTTTTGTTTAAAATCAATTGATTAAAGCCATGAAAAACATACGTATCTTCCTTATTTGTCTTGCAACAATGGTTTTCGCCTCGTGCGAACACGCTTTTATGGACGACAGCGAGCCTAGCAACCCTGTCAACGTGTTCGATTACCTATGGAAGAAGGTCGACCAGCAGTATGCCTTCTTCGATGTTAAGGGCGTGGATTGGGACTCGGTCTATGAGGTCTACCGCCCAAAAGTGTACGATGAAATAGAGTTGGATAGCTTCTTCCGAGTATGTGGTGACATGCTCAACACCTTGCAAGACGGCCATACCAACCTGATTTCCCGTTTCGACGTGTCGCACAACGACTCCGTCTATTACAGGATGTATGCCGAAAGAAACATCAACACTGAGGTCGTAGTGCTCAACTACCTGACGGTCAACTACCACACCACGGGCAGCATCGTCCACAACGCCATTCGCGACGGTCATGTGGCTTACCTCCGTTATTCATCATTCATGGATGACATCTCGACGGACAACCTCGGCTATCTCCTCAACCGCTACAAAGACTGTGACGGTATGATCCTCGACCTGCGGCAGAACGGAGGCGGTAACATCGACAACATACGCATCCTGCTCAGCATCTTCGACAACCACAAGCAGCCGCTTTACCAAACCCAAATCAAGTCGGGTCCCGAACATGACGCTTTTACGGAATTGACCACTGTCTATGCCGACAGCGTCAACTACAATGATCCTTTTGTCGAAGCACCTTACACCAAGCCCGTGGCTGTGCTCATCGACCGCGGTTCCTACAGCGCGACGTCGTTCTTCGCCATCTGCACGATGGGTTACGACAACATCCGTTTGTTTGGCGACTACAGCGGTGGAGGTCTCGGACTGCCCAACGGTGGTGCCCTGCCCAACGGCTGGACCTACCGTTTCAGCATCACGCGCACCTTGGATATGGAAGGCCACAACTACGAGAACGGCGTGCCGCCCCATGAGCGCGTCATCCTCGACCCTGCCTTAACCGCCCAAGGCATCGACAATGTGATTGAGGCTGCTGCGGATTGGATCATGCAATAATTAGTATCTTGAAATCACCAGCGGATGGATTGTTTCTCCAGCCTTTGACCACACCTTCACGATGTACACAGCTGACGAAAGATGCCTGATGTCAAGCATTATGTTGTCAATCTTATCATAATTGTATTCCACCAGCTTCTGACCAAGAATGTCTATCAATTGGATTCGGATGATGTCGTCTGCTTCAACATTCACAACTGTCTTGGCAGGATTGGGATATAGAACAACATTCACAATGCTGTTGTCTTCTCCTTCAAAGAAGGTCGCATTAATGTCTAAAGCTGTTGAGGTATCGCAACCCGTGCTAGGATGTGTGATAGCCATTAGTTCACCCGTTCCAAAGTTGGTTACAATGACGCGGCAACGGTAACCATCGCCTAAAGGTATAACTATCCACTCGGGATTCGAGCAAATCCATTCCAATGAGTTCGGCTCTATGGTCAACGAATCAATGACATGATAGTAATAGATACCTGAGATGATGTTGGTGGCAACGTAAACCTCAGCCGGTCCTTCCATGGTCATTTCAACCGTGTGGTTTACTGTAAGGTTAAGGTTTACGATACTATCGCAGCCAACGGGAGTTTGCAAAGTAACGGTATATTCACCACTTTCAGTCAGGTAACCATCCGGTGCCCATGGCCATGGATATTGGTCGCAGGCATTTGCCTCTACATCTACCGTAATAGTTTCTCCAAGAGCGAGCTGTAGTGTATATATGTCATCGCAACCCGTCTCACCAGTGATGGTGTCGTAATAGACACCGTTTTCAGTGTAGGTATAGCCATGCCATGTATAGGCATCCAAGCACGTTATCACTTCTTCAATGGGATGAATCGTTGTGTTACAGAGATTCAGATGGAGGATAATGAGACTATCACAACCCAAAGCCGTTTGCAGGTGATGTTCATATTCTCCAGATTCATAATAGGTTTGACCATACCAAGTATATTCTTGATCAGCATTGACTATTGTATCGACAATCACATCATAACCCAAAGTAAGGTAGAGTACAAAGGTGCTGTCGCAGCCTGACGGCATCTCCACAAAGTCAGTGTAAGTACCTGTCTCAGTGTATTCAACACCACGCCATACATAGCTATTACAAGCGGAAACAGTTTCTTCGGAGGAGAACCCTTCTCCAATGGTCAGGTTAAGGATGAGCAAACTGTCGCAGCCTGCAACGGACTGCAACATATGCTCGTATGTTCCGCTCTCGGTGTAAAGCTGACCATACCACTCATACTCATCGCAGGCTTCCATGTTGATTTCGGTAGTGTAATTCTGGTTAATGGTCAAATGCAAAATGAACGTGCTGTCGCAGCCTGACGGCATCTCTACAAAGTCAGTATAGACACCGCTTTCAGTGTAATCGTTCCCCCTCCAATGGAAGAGTTCACATGCTTCGGCGGAAGTCTCGGAAATGAAACTGTCGCCAATAGTCAGATTAAGGATAAGCAAGCTGTCGCAACCTGCAACGGACTGCAGCGTATACTCGTAAATACCGCTTTCAGTAAAGGTTTGACCATACCATTCATACTCGTCGCAAGCCTCCATGGTGAGTTCAGTTGTGTAACTCTGGTTGATGGTTAGGTGCAAGATGAACGTGCTGTCGCAGCCCTCTGGCATCTCCACAAAGTCAGTATAGGTACCACTCTCAGTATAGTCGTTTCCTCTCCAGTGGAAGAGGTCGCACGCCTCCGCAGAACTTTCATAGGTGAAGCTACTACCGATAGTCAGATTAAGGATAAGCAAGCTATCGCAGCCTGCAACGGACTGTAGCATGTGTTCGTACGTACCACTTTCAGTATAGGTTTGGCCATACCATTCGTACTCGTCACAGGTCTCTATATTGAGTTCGGTGGTATAGCTCCGATTCAAAGTAAGGTGGAGGATGAATATACTATCGCAACCACCAGGACCAGGAATGACATCAGTGAAGGTTCCACTTTGCGTGTAGATGTTGCCGTGCCATTCGTAGCTGTCGCAGGCAGTCATATTCTCTTCAAGTGAGAAGCCCTCACCAATGGTCAAGTTGAGGATGAGCAAACTGTCGCAACCTGCAACTGACTGTAGCATATGCTCGTATGTTCCACTCTCGGTGTAAAGCTGACCATACCATTCATACTCATTACAGGCATCGATGTTGATATCAGTTGTGTAACTCGGATTGACAATAAGATTGAGAACCAACAAACTGTCACAACCTGTTACAGACTGCAGCATATGTTCATAGATACCGGACTGATTGTAGGTCTGACCGAACCATTCATATTCACCGCAGGTCTCGACATTGATATCAATAGTATAGTTCTGATTAATGGTAAGGTACAGTGTGAAGAGGCTGTCGCAGCCGTCTGGCACTTCAACCCAATCGGTGTAGATACCGCTTTCGGTATAGTCCTGACCACGCCAATGGTAGACCTCGCAAGACTCTGCATAGGCCTCAGAGCTAAAGTATTCGCCGATAGTGAGATGCAGTACCAGCAAGCTGTCGCAGCCCGTCACCGACTGTAACAAATGCTCGTATGTGCCCGTCTCATTATAGATCTGGCCATACCATTCGTATTCGTCGCAAGTCTGGATGTTGATGTCAGTGGTATAGCAAGGATTGATGATAAGGTACAGTATGAAGAGGCTGTCGCAGCCGTTAGGCACCTCAACCGTGTCAGTATAGGTACCAGAGTGCGTGTAGTCTTGACCACGCCAGTGGTAGAGTATGCACGCCTCAGCAGCAGTCTCAAAGACGTAACTGTCGCCGATGGTGAGATGCAGGACCAGCAAACTATCGCAGCCCGACACGGATTGGAGCATGTGTTCATACACACCGCTTTCATAGTAAGTCACACCATACCATTCGTAGCTTTCGCAGGTCTCTAGGTTGAGCTCGGTGGTGTAGCTCTCGTTCACCGTCAGATATAGGACGAAGGTGCTGTCGCAGCCATTGGGACCCGGTATGACGTAGGTATAAGTGCCGCTCTCTGTGTAGACTTGGCCATGCCATTCGTAGCTTTCGCAGGCAGTCATGCTTTCTTCGATTGAGAAGCTTTCTCCAATAGTCAGGTGCAATGTCACGATGGAGTCGCAGCCCTGGATCGAGGTGAAGGTCTGCTCGTAGTCGCCGCTGACATAATACGTGCTGTCGTTCCAGATGTATTCGATGCAGGACTCGGCATACCACTCGGTGTGGATGGCATCGCTTATCGTCAAGTGCAAGGTCACGATGGAGTCGCAACCCTGGATTGAGGTGAAGGTCTGCTCGTAGTCGCCGCTCACGTAGTACACGCTGTCGTTCCACGTGTAGCTGACGCAGGACTCGGCATACCACTCAGTATGGATGGCATCGCTAATTGTCAGGTGCAAGGTCACGATGGAGTCGCAGCCCTGGATTGAGGTGAAGGTCTGTTCGTAATCGCCACTGACATAGTACGTGCTGTCGTTCCAGGTGTATTCGATGCAGGATTCGGCATACCACTCGGTGTGGAGGGCTTCGCTTATCGTCAAGTGCAAGGTCACGATGGAGTCGCAGCCCTGGATTGAGGTGAAGGTCTGCTCGTAGTCACCGCTGACGTAGTACGTGCTGTCATTCCACGTGTAGCTGACGCAGGACTCGGCGTACCACTCGGTGTGGATGGCATCGCTTATCGTCAGGTGCAAGGTCACGATGGAGTCGCAGCCCTGGATTGATGTGAAGGTCTGCTCGTAGTCGCCGCTGACATAGTACGTACTGTCGTTCCACGTGTAGCTGACGCAGGATTCGGCATACCATTCGGTGTGGATCGCATCGCTTATCGTCAAGTGCAAGGTCACGATGGAGTCGCAGCCCTGGATCGAGGTGAAGGTCTGCTCGTAGTCGCCGCTGACGTAGTACGTGCTGTCATTCCAGGTGTAGCTGACGCAGGACTCGGCGTACCACTCGGTGTGGATGGCATCGCTTATCGTCAAGTGCAAGGTCACGATGGAGTCGCAGCCCTGGATTGAGGTGAAGGTCTGCTCGTAGTCGCCGCTGACATAGTACGTGCTGTCGTTCCACGTGTAGCTGTCGCAGGCCTCGGCGTACCACTCGGTGTGGAGGGCTTCGCTTATCGTCAAGTGCAAGGTCACGATGGAGTCGCAGCCCTGGATCGACGTGAAGGTCTGCTCGTAGTCGCCACTCACCGTGTACACGCTGTCGTTCCAGATGTATTCGTTGCACGCCTCGGCGTACCACTCGGTGTGGATGGCATCGCTAATCGTCAAGTGCAAGGTCACGATGGAGTCGCAGCCTGTAATGCTCTCGAAGGTTTGGACATAGTCGCCGCTGACATAGTACGTACTGTCGTTCCACGTGTAGCTGACGCAGGATTCGGCATACCATTCGGTGTGGATGGCATCGCTAATCGTCAAGTGCAAGGTCACGATGGAGTCGCAGCCTGTAATGCTCTCGAAGGTTTGGACATAGTCGCCGCTGACATAGTACACGCTGTCGTTCCAAGTGTAGCTGTCGCACGCCTCGGCATACCACTCGGTGTGGATGGCATCGCTTATCGTCAGGTGCAAGGTCACGATGGAGTCGCAGCCTGTAATGCTCTCGAAGGTCTGGACGTAGTCACCGCTGACATAGTACACGCTGTCGTTCCATGTGTAGCTATCGCACGCCTCGGCATACCACTCGGTGTGGAGGGCTTCGCTTATCGTCAAGTGCAAGGTCACGATGGAGTCGCAGCCCTGGATTGAGGTGAAGGTCTGTTCGTAGTCGCCGCTGACATAGTACGTACTGTCGTTCCACGTGTAGCTGACGCAGGATTCGGCATACCATTCGGTGTGGATGGCATCGCTAATCGTCAAGTGCAAGGTCACGATGGAGTCGCAGCCCTGGATTGAGGTGAAGGTCTGTTCGTAGTCGCCACTCACCGTGTACACGCTGTCGTTCCAGATGTATTCGTTGCACGCCTCGGCGTACCACTCGGTGTGGATGGCATCGCTAATCGTCAAGTGCAAGGTCACGATGGAGTCGCAGCCCTGGATTGAGGTGAAGGTCTGCTCGTAGTCGCCGCTGACATAGTACACGCTGTCGTTCCACGTGTAGCTGTCGCACGCCTCGGCATACCACTCGGTGTGGAGGGCTTCGCTTATCGTCAAGTGCAACGTCACGATGGAGTCGCAGCCCTGGATTGAGGTGAAGGTCTGGACGTAGTCGCCGCTCACCGTATACACGCTGTCGTTCCAGATGTATTCGATGCAGGACTCGGCATACCACTCGGAGTGGACGGTCTCGCCTATTGTCAGGTGCAAGGTGACGATGGAATCGCAGCCTGTAGTACTCTCGAAGGTCTGGACGTAGTCGCCGCTGACATAATAAATGCTGTCGTTCCAAGTGTAGCTGTCGCAGGCCACCGCAGTGGTGTCTCCATAGATGGTCTCAAGGATGGTCAGGTGCAGGGTGACGATGGAGTCACAGCCCGTCACGCCAGCGAAGGTCTGGATATAGTCTCCACTCACTGTGTAGACGCTGTCGTTCCAGATGTATTCGATGCAAGACTCGGCATACCACTCGGAGTGGACGGTCTCGCCTATCGTCAGGTGCAAGGTGACGATGGAATCGCAGCCTGTAGTACTCTCAAAGGTCTGGATGTAGTCACCGCTGACATAGTAAATGCTGTCGTTCCACGTGTAGCTGTCGCAGGCGACCACTGTGGTGTCGCCATAGATGGTCTCAAGGATGGTCAGGTGCAGGGTGACGATGGAGTCACAGCCCGTCACGCCAGCGAAGGTCTGGATATAGTCTCCGCTCACTGTGTAGACGCTGTCGTTCCAGATGTATTCGATGCAAGACTCGGCATACCACTCGGAGTGGACGGTCTCGCCTATCGTCAGGTGCAAGGTGACGATGCTGTCGCAGCCCGTGGTACCCATGAAGGTCTGGACGTAGTCGCCGCTGACATAGTAAATGCTGTCGTTCCAGGTATAGCTGTCGCAGGCTACAGCCGTCGTGTCACCGTAGATGGTCTCGTGGATGGTCAGGTGCAAGGTGACGATGCTGTCGCAGCCTGTGGCGCCCATGAAGGTCTGGACGTAGTCGCCGCTGACATAGTACACGCTGTCGTTCCACGTGTAGCTGTCGCAGGCAACGGCGGTGGTGTCGCCGTACTGCGTCTCGTTGATCGTCAGGTGCAGGGTGACGATAGAGTCGCAGCCTGAGGCTCCCATGAAGGTCTGGATGTAGTCGCCGCTCACGTAGTACACGCTGTCGTTCCAGGTGTAGCTGTCGCAGGCTACCGCAGTGGTATCACCGTATTGTGTCTCGTGGATGGTCAGGTGTAGCGTGACGATGCTGTCGCAGCCTGTGGCTCCCATGAAGGTCTGGACGTAGTCGCCACTGACATAGTATGTGCTGTCGTTCCACGTGTAGCTGTCGCAGGCCACAGCTGTAGTGTCGCCGTACTGGGTTTCGTTGATCGTCAGGTGCAAGGTGACGATGGAGTCGCAGCCCGTGGTACCCATGAAGGTCTGGACGTAGTCGCCGCTCACGTAGTACACGCTGTCGTTCCATGTGTAGCTGTCGCAGGCCACAGCCGTCGTGTCAC
>Ga0310690_10001563_pt1 | contig 40215 bp, 33 predicted proteins | sample AusTroGonzalo_MG_2_FD_207661 | JGI IMG/M metagenome (GOLD analysis project Ga0310690, IMG submission 207661) | Bovine rumen microbial communities from tropical cattle in Woodstock, Queensland, Australia - Gonzalo_04 (v2) (version 2) | ecosystem: Host-associated > Mammals > Digestive system >... | reverse complement strand
ACCAAACGAAAAAATGCTCTTTAGTCTTTATAGTTGAAAAATCCGAATTGTTGGGTGTGGAATGAATTCCCTCCGTCATAATAACATAAATCAAAGTTTCGTCTCCTGCTTTCATAGCTTCGTATAAGTAAGGAAGAAGAAAAACTTCCAGATAACCAAAATCAATTTTTAGCTTGTTTGTAACAAATTTCCTTGGCTCTTCCCTTTTTACTTCATTCTTCCAACACGAATACCATTCCTCCCAAATGTCTTTGGCATATCCTTGCACAACGAACCAGAAAAAACGTAAGACAAAAGCATTGTATTCAGATTCTGAGGAAAATCTAGTTCTAACGTCTGTTTTTTGCCAACCCGCTGCGAACTCTTCCGGACTGTTAAAATATGTTGAAACGGGACCGCGTTCGGGGTACAGCAAATTCCAACACCATGCAAGCGTATTAGTACCGGCATTTGCCGATTTAACCGATTCAACGTCTTCAGAACTCAATGTTCCTAAAACTGAATAATACATATTCAGTCTATAAAAAGGCCGCATTTCGTTTAATTCTAAAACTTTAGCTCCTATTTTACTCATGTCTTTAGAAAGATCTATCAGCATGCTGTGCCAATCTTCAATAGTGAGTTTTTCGGCTGCATTGTGACGATTAAGATACCACGCCACATCTTCCTCGGGGCTATGTTGCGGCATCTCTTCTGCAAGAGAAAAGAACGATAAAGCTGCAAAAAGAATTACCGTTTTTGAAAGCGTGTTTTTCATAATATTTCTCCTTTTTTAGAATATAAAATTGTATTTTTACGTCTAGATCACAACGGCTCATCGTTTTGACCAAATTCCATCAATATTCCAGATGAGTTTTCGACGATATAGGCTATGAGATAATTTCCAACTTTTGCTTTAAATAGTCTCCAATCACTTTTCAGGCAATCATTGGCCGTTATGGGAATAGATCTGGCAGCAAAGTAGGAACTGTAATATATAACTTTGCAATCTATTGTATCAACCAAGTTCATTCCTCCCCAGATAACACTATGGAAAAAATCATATATATCTGTATTTTCAAAAGAACCATTGCGATTCCCAAAAGTATCCATACTGGTAGCCCAACCACCATTATACTCAGCCAACAAGAAAATATTTGAGCATAAAGGAGTCGTTTTGTTAACACGAAAATGTTTGCCATTGTAAATATTAGGTGTCGGCGTAGGAACGACTGAATACGCTATGTTGTTATGCCCGGATAACGCCTGCCCTATGTAACGCCATTGACAGTCAGATGAAAGTGGCAGTTCCGCATCTACTGCACTCTTAATCTGATCATAATTGCTAGGTTTGCTGTTATGCTTGACTCCGTAGGAAACATATGGCAAAAATGTATCAGAAGAATTGAAACTAAATTTAAAATTTTTATTCTTATTTATGGTCGTCGCTTCCACAACGCCTGAAACTTCGCACAATGCATCATTCAATTCAACCAAGTCATTCAAGGCAATTATGATATCCGTTCCACTGTTCCCAAGAAGATTATTCCTATATCCTATAGTAGTCATCCCAAAAACGATAATTAGCCGGCACTGATAATTTTACAGTTCCCCTGTTAGCTATTAAAGCCGCATCACTTACATCTACAGAAAAACTTAAGAGTTCGTCGTCAAAAAAAGATAACGAGCAATCACCGTCGGTTGTATTCTGTTCTCCATCATAATCGACATTGCCAAATATTGAAATAGGTGATGTAGTTGTGACCGTGTTTCCACTCATGTTTTCCCTTGTAATTACAAAAGCGGGCTCAACAACAGTTATGGCAATAGAAGCGTGCAACGTTTCCAATCCATTATTGTTATACGGAGACGCTATATCAACATCACATTCAAGAATTAAATTCATGGCTGTATTTGGAGCCGTGACAGTTGCATATTGACCGCTAACATATAAAGACGCATCAGGTGGCAGCGGATACCACCCATTATGTGCATCATCTATATATTCTTCGCCTAAACCCTCCAATGTAACCTTATATTTGTAAACAGAACCACATCCAATCTTTGAAGGGCCATTGATCACTGCGCGATAAGGTATATTGGCATATGTAGAAAATGCAATGAAAAACAAAAATAAAATTGACAGATAATTTTTCATTTGTTTTCTCCCCTCTCAAAAATATTGGTTAAATATTGCTTGTCATAATTGTTTTCAAACACATTATTATTTAATGCTCTGTTGGTAGCAATATTCTCAGGAACCGCTTCTCGCTTAAGCCAACTATGAGCCATAGCTAATGAAAAATCACTTTCAAATGGACAGTTGTTTGTTTCCCGCAACGCTTCGGAATAAACTTCGAATTTATGATATTCATTGAATCCGTTTGTTAGGCAATGGAACCACAAATTACTTCCGCATCGTTTAAAAACATATTTCTTGTAAGAATTTAAGTATTGAGGCAATTCTCCTTGCACATTAACTTCCCATTGCTGCAAATGTCTAAAAAAATTCGTGTAATCTCTCAAAGTCATCGCCGCCTGAACGCCAATTCTGTGCCTCGCACATTCTGCCGGCCTTTTATCCATGGTTGGTACTTCAATCATGGCAAGGGCTTGCGCATGCCTGGGAAACCCTTCCTGCCTGTACAGTTCCGCCGCATCGGCATAAGCGTAAGAAATGTATGTAAGACAAGTCTTATACTTATGCACTTGCAGCAGTTGCCATAGAGCGTTAAGTTTTATATCTTTTTCATTTCCAGACCATAATTTGTAAAGTCCGCTTTCGGCCACCATGCGTCCTAAAAAGAAATAGCTAGCTCCCTTTGAGAAGCTATCGCTGTTTTCCGGCAAAACTAGGAACTCAAAAACCTCCTTGGCTCTTGAAAAATCGGCTTTAAAAAACAACCTTTCGCCTTTCCAATAAAGCTTGTTAGACAACTCTGCATGCTTTAAGACGTTTTTATATTTTGGCAGATCTATCAGACTGTCGGAGGTGTCATCAAGTCTTTCCATTATTCGCTGAAAATCATTAAAGTCTTTCAAATCACCTTTAACATCTAAGATGCCGTTGTTAACTTCAACATTATTGTTGGTCTGCATGGCAGAAAGTCTTTTTTGCAATATTTCATCAGCTTTTTTTTGATAAGTCTTTTCAAAATATTGTTTGAACAATATCTCGTCATCACAAGAGATTGCCCTCCTAAGTTCGATAAGTTCAGCTGAATCAAATTCGTTGCTCAAATTGAACAGGAATGATTTTAATTGCGAAACGGTTAGTTGAGCATTGGCAACAGCACAATTAAAAAGGAAAACACAAACATATAAAATAAACTTTCTCATCTATTGCCCTCCTTGCTCCATATGTCTTGCATAACGTTTTTAATTTTTTCTCTTTCGCTCAGTATGAAAGCTAAGGCTACAACATTTTCGCTATCTGTTTTTTGAGCTAACGCGAGATTAGTTAGGGCAAAATAATAGTCTTTAATCATAACGTTGTCTTTCGAATCCAGGATTTGGCCTATTATAGAAAAAGCATACTTCAGAGTATCTTTGTCAGCCGTTCTATTTTTGTCTAACCAGAGTAAAATGTCGTTAAATGCCGTTTTATCTCCCTTTCTGAAGCGACTGTCTAGAACCGCCAGATCCATTGCCGGCGAAATTACAATTCCCTTTTCTTTTAGCAACCCTTTAACAAAAGTTTCGCAATCTTCATTAAGCGCTGGATATGCTCTGCAATACTCCAAATAGCTATCCCACTGTTCAGGATCTTTCGGATCGTAGTATATCATTCGCCTTTGTACAGCCACTTTATTTGTGTAATCCCCGGTGCAATGATAAAAATCCCTCATCCTATGAAAAAGCAATTTATAACTTTGATAATTTTTATTTTCTGCTACCTTGCTGTATTTCTTAATTAATCTTTCAGCTTCTTTTAGGTTCTTTGGATTCTTTTTGCCTCTGGAAAGACTCAGATACCATAATTCTGTACTATCTAAAACAAGTAGTGCTGGTTCTTCTGCTATCGTATCATCGCCGTTTACCATTTTCTTTGCTTCTGAAATGGTTTCCGCTGCTAAACCGTAATTATCATTTTCAACGTATCCTTCAGCCTTCAGTAACATCTTTCGAAGCGTATCGTTGCCTTTTATATCGTCCGAAATAGACAATTGCCAAATTTTCCAATCTTTTATAGGGAAATAAGCACTTGCCCTGCCGACACAGCCGAGGATGACAAACAAAAGCAAACAATTGCAAAACCTTGCCATTTTAACACTCCAAACACAAGATAGCGTGCTGTAAGATTTGTGATTACTTTATCACATTCTTTTAATTTTGTCAAGTTCGATTATTCAAAAAAAAAACAAGGCGCGCTTTTCGGCGCGCCTTGTTTGATTTGCGTATCTTTCGCTTTTTATTTTCTGCGAAGTATGGCCAGGCCGAGAAGGGCCAGCAGGAGGAGCGCAGTGGGTTCGGGGACCACGGGCGTCAGTTTGACGCTCACGCTTTCCACGCAGACGCTGTCATCGGCGGTGCTGAGGAGCATCCTGAGGGCGTCCACGCCTTCCGTAGCCTTGACGGAGCCGCTGGTTATAGGCGCGTCAACAACGACGGGATCGGCGGCCCAGGTGAATTCCCTGAACTGCTTGTTGCCGGTCTTGGTGTTCACTTTTACGGCGTAGTCGAAGGCTTCGCCAATAGCCGGTCTGGCGGTGGCCAGCGCGGTGGCCGGAGAGTAGTCGTTGAAGGTGGGAACGAGCGTGTCACCGCTTCTGGAAATGACGACCTTCATCTGCCTGTGCTCGGAGTCCTGAGTGAGCGTCAGGTCGCCGGCAGGAGACTTGGTGAAGAGCAGTTTGTAGGCGATCTCGAGGTCATACTTGTCGGCGATGCCTTCGCCGATGCCCAGGGCATAGAAGAGGCCGCCTTCGCCGGCCGTGGGATTCTCAGCGGTCTTGGCGTATTCCAAAACGAGTCCGTCGGAGAAGGTCTGGCTGGCGTCCGCTCTGTCGGTCACAATGGCTTCGACTTTAAGATCGTCGATGTCGAAGGTGCCTTCGCCCCACTGGAAGAAGCGCAGGATGGAGAAGGTCTGCGTCTCGTTCTCCTGGTCGCAGAGGTATTCGCCGGATTCTTCGTTATTGCCGATCCTGACCTGCCTGAGGACGTGGCGGGCATGTCCCTCGCTGTCATTAATAGTGTCGGCGCTGAAGACGGCGCTGAACTCGGTCCACTCGTCTTTGGCGATGGTGGCGTCGGAGACGAATTCCGGATGCGTCTCGTCGGACTTGTTGCTGGCGAATCTGTAAGCGCCATTGTCATAGCGGAACTGCGTTTCCACGCACTGCGGCGTCCAGAGGCCGAGGTTCTTGGCGGTAGTGCCGCCCAGTCTCGCCTTGAAGCTGACTTTGAAGAAGCCCTTGGCTTTGCCGCTGGCGGCGACCCAGTCATTGTCCAGAGTCTTGTCGAGTTTCTTGTGGATGCCGAAGAGGCCGGTAATATCTTTCAATCTGAGATATTTGTTGCCGTTCTCTTCCTTGACGATGGTCGTGCCGTTGACGTCGATGGCGCCGTAGGCCACGCTCCAGTTGTCTTCGCCGCAGAGATCCTTGCCGTTCTCATACTTTTCGAAGTCTTCCGTCAAAAGCGTGTCAAAGACTTCCCAGTCAGCGGTGGACTTGATCTGGGCCTGAACGTCGGCTTCGCCCTTTATGTTCCGGTCGAAGAACCTGGGATCGCCCTGGGGGAAGGTCGCGAAGTCAGCATTGTAAACTTCGTAGCCTTTTTCCGGAGTGCCGCAGGGGGCGCCGACTCTGAACGTGCCCTTGCCCGCTTCGCCAAGATCGATGGTGGCGACGGTGGCGGCGTATTCCGCTTTTGTCGGGAGATTCTTGGGCGTGATCTTGATGGTCTGGAACCTCTGGAAGGTGCCGCTTGAAGGCTCAGCCTTGAAGAGGTCGCTGTCCTCGAAGGAAACGCTGAAGGTGGCGGTGGTGTCCGGCAGTTCGTTGGTTATCGAAATGGTCCCGTATTCCTTGGAGAAGGTTATGGGATCATAGTCGAGGCTCAGAATGGGGACAGACTGCTTATGCGGAGTAAGCTTGGCATCCACCGCTCCGATGCGGGCCTGACCGGAACTGATGGAGAACTTGATCTTGTCGATGGCGGTGGTGGCGTCCGCGCCGGTGATGGGCAGATTCTCCTTGTGGTACGTGCCGTCCCAGTAAAGCTGCCTGAGGTTCTTCTCGGTGGTAGAGATGTTGTAACCGTAAACGAACCAATCGCCGGCGTTGGCAGTGAAGGTGTCCCTGACGCCTTTGACATTCGGGTAAGTCAGGCTGACCTGACCGGATTTGAGCTGGAATTCCGTATTGAACTGCTTGTGGAAGTCGTCCTGGCCGAAGGTGAGTTTTCCGCCGAAATCAGCGGGAAGCATCATCTGGGCGGCGATGGTGATGTCGTACTTCTGAGCCATCGCTTCCGTGAAGCCCAATTTGACTTCAACGTCCTGCCCGTTGTCGAAGAAGAGGTCCATGGGATCTTCGTCGGCGAAATCCAATACGTCATAGTCGGTCTCGGAGACGAGCGTCTCAACTTTCAGATTGTCCAGGCAGAAGGTGCCGCTGCCCCAGAGGAAGAAGCGCAGCGTGTTGAAGAAGTCGGACTGGCTGTCCTGATCGAGATAGGCCCTGCAGTTCTCGACAGAATCGTCCACCTTATACTGGCGCAGGACGTGGCGGTAATGTTCGCCGGAAGCGTCCAGTTCAGGCACTGCCTCAATGATCATGCTGATGCGGTGCCAGGAGGCGGCGGGAATGAAGTTTTGAGAGACGAATTCCGTATGGTTGGCGTCGCTGGAGTTGCTGCGGAAACGATATCCGCTGCCGCTGACGTATTCGAAGTTGCCCTCCACCATCTGGGGATCCCAGAGGCCGAAGAATTTGCTGGATGTGCCGGTCAGCATCGCGTCAAAGCTGATGCGGAAGTATCCTTTGGTGTGGCCGGCCCACCAGTTCTGCTTCATCTGCTTGTCCAGTTTTTTGTGGCCGCCGAAAAGATTGTTGACGTAGGCTACCTCGCAGTACCTGTTGCCGAATCTTTCCCTGACGTAAATGGAACCGTCCCTGTCGATGGTGCCGTATCCGCTGCTCCAGCCGCCCAGGCCGCCCATGTTGGTGTTGGCAGGATAACTTTCGAAATCTTCGTCCAAAAGCACTTCCGTCACGTAGTGGTCGAAGGCGTAATCGAGAGTGCCGGCGCTCTCCCACTGGGAGTCGTAATCGCTCGGGCTGCCCTTCGGGAAAGTGGAAAGGTCGGCGGAATAGAAGCCGTAGCCGTCCGTTTCGTTGCCGCAGGGCGCGCCGAGGCGCACTCTCTTCGTGCCGGCGTTGCCGGCCTCGACTTCAACCACGCATTCCAGGAACTGGGGAGCGGTGGGAAGGTCGTGAGCTTCGACCTGAATGGAGGCTTCGTCCTTGAAGAGGCCCTCGACGGGAGAGATGGTGAAGTGATCAGCGCCAACCACGACCTTGGCTTTATATTTTATGGTGGTGTTTTCAACAAGGTTCGCCAATTTAACGGTGGTCATATTGGAGCCTATTTTCATCGGTTCGGCAGAAAGCGCAAGTTCGCCGACGCCGGAATCAACGTGGACGTCGTCGAAGTCGGCGCCGCCAGAGCTGACGTCTTTCAGCCAGACGGAACTGACGTAAACGTTGTCCTCGCCCGCGACGTAGCATTCGGTCGCGCTGTGGTACTCGCCGTTGACAGACCAGCCGGCGAACTGCTTGGTGTTCTCCTCAATGAAGAAAGTCCAAGTCTGCCAGCCCGTACTGATCTGCTGCAACGTGGTGGATTTGTTGATGCTGCCGCCGGGAGTGGAAGAGCAGGCCAGGCTAAGCTTTCCGTCGCTGGTGACGTAAGCGTAGCACAGGGCGTCCTTGGCGCCCCTGATGTCGAAGTAGGTGCCGCCGAAAGTCGGGTTCACGCGCACGCTGACCTTGAAGGTGCCGTATCCGTTGTCAGACTTGACGTTGACGGGAAGTTGGAAGCCGTTGCCGCCCTGACTGTGGAGGTAATAGTTGCCGTTGTTGTTCTTGATCTGTCCGGTGGCGCTGAGACTAAGCAGGCCTTGCTGCCAGGTGGCGTCGCCAAGACGGAAATTCTCTTCCGCTTCAAATCCGCAGTTGAATTCGGAGAGCACGGGAGGCGTGCGGTAAAGGGAAGCGTATTTCCTGATCTTCTGCCAGACGGAGGCGTTCCTGGTCTTGCTATTGTAATAGACTGCGGAACCGCCGTAGGTGAGGAACTGCTCGGAGAAATAAGGAACCCTGTAGCCCCAGTACTGGCCGTCCCAACTGCCTTGGTAGGTCATAATCGAGCAACATCTCTGGGTGAGGTTTGTGGCGTAGAAATAGGCGCCTAAGCTGTGGCCGAAAAGGCCGCCGTCCTCGGGACCCGGGCTGCTCGACTGTTCGTGGGAGTGGTTGCAGCCCATATTGTGGCCCCACTCGTGTATCCAGGAATAGCTTGTTCCGCCTATGTAGCTAAGCAAAACCACATGGTAAGCCGATCCTTCAGAGCCTGTCGGGCTCCCGTGAACATAGCCAAGGCCGGCCCAGCCGGGAGTCATATACTTAGGGCAATAGCACATGAAATCCGCGCCCAGCTTGTTCCTCAAGTCAGGAACGAACTCGAAGCCATCGGTGCCGGATGAGAAACGGCCGAGGTCGAGGCTGGAGTCCTTCGTTTCCTCGTAGTCGCAAAGGTACGTGCCCACGCAGGTCAGCTTCGCATGGATTCGACTGTTTTGCATAGCCTGGTTGCCATAGGCCATGCCGGATGCCACCTTGGCATTGGCGGCTTCAAGACTGCCGGCCTCTTCAACCGAGAGCGTGGTGAAAACGACCGCTATCGTCAATTCGACCTCCTCGTCGTCGTCCCAGTTCGCCGCCCAGGCGGCCTGTTCGGGGGTAAGGTCCATGACGCGGGCGCCCATAATGGAGTTCTCTTCCCAAAAAGGCACCTCTTCAGGGCAGGTCATCTCGGCGCAGCACTCGCTGAAAGAGCATTCCTTGACAGAATAGACGCCCTGACTCTTGGTGCCGTTGATCTCATAGAGAACGTCGGCTTTGAGATCCTCCACAACGCCGTAAAGGACATTGGGGCCGGCCGCAATACGCCACTGGCCCGCGAAACCATCAAGATCACCGGCCCGGCACACGATGCCGTTCACGTCTTTGACGGCGTAAGTGACGCTGCCTTTCAGTTCGCCCTGGGGCGTAAGGAATGTCACCGTATCGCCTATCTTGAGCTCGGCAAGGGAAAACATGGCGTTCTCGACCTTAGGCTCCGGCGCTCCGGGGTAGGTTGAGGAAATTTTGGCCGTCTGAGCCCCGTTGGGGTCAAGAGTAAGACAGAAATCCGCGGCGAAAGACGTCGCGGCAAAGAGGACCGCAACAATAGCGGCCAGGACCTGGTAGTGCTTGCGCATAAAAAAACCTCCTAGGGATTATTTACTTCATTTTATCAAATTTTGGGCTTCCGACAAATTTTGGGTTCCTTGAGCCTTGTTTCATTTTCCCTTTTTGGATAAAATAGAAAGATACTCAATTAAAATTGATAATTATGCTCACATTCATCCCATAAAGGAGAATAGTCATGAAACTAAACAAATACCTCCCGGCTCTTCTGGCGGGCCTTATGCCCCTCGGCGTCTTGGCTGACGTCCTTATCAGCGAATTCACCTACGACGCCAAGAAGCCCTTCAAGAGCGACGACTGGGTCGAGATCTGCAACTACGGCGACGGCGCTGTCGATGTCTCCGGCTGGAAGCTCGGCGACGATAAATACGAAGACGGCGGCACCCTCTTCACCATTCCGGAAGGCACGACATTGGCCTCCGGCGAATGCGTGGTCCTCTATTCCGACGCGGCCTTCACGGCTATCTACCCCAACGTTACGAACATTCTGGGCCCCACCGGCATAGGTTTCAGCAAGAGCGACGATGCCGTCGTCCTTATGGACAAGACCGGCAAAGTCCAGCACAAGATCGAATACTCCACTATCTCTGACGGCGGTGAATGGCCGGACGGCTCCGCTTACTCTAACGTTCTGGTCTATCCCTACGCCGACTACAACAACACCTGGCAGACCTGGTCCGTCAGCTCCGCTGAAGGCGGCTCACCGGGAACCAAGAACAGCGAGACCTGCGGCCTCTACGTCGGCAAGCACAGCCGCAACCCCAACGCCCCGACCTCCGTCACTTCCCCTGAGATCCACATCTGGGCCTATGACAACAGCCGGGCTGACAAGCAGGTGAAGAGCGCCAAGATCTTCTACTCCACTACCGAAGGTGGCGAATACACCGCCAAGAGCATGACGCTCCTGGAAGGCAATGAATGGATGTGCACTCTTCCCGCCATGGAAGAAGGCACCACCGTCTTCTACTACGCCCTTGTCGAAGACGTTAGCGGCAACACCTTGAGAAAGTATTGGAACGCCTACAGGGCCCCCTACATGTACGTCGTCACCAACGAGCCCGTCTATTCCGGCGTCGTCATCAACGAGATCATGTACCAGTGCCTGGATATCGCCTACACCAACTCTAAGGGCAACTGCAAGAACTACGAGTACGTCGAGCTCTTCAACCGCACCGACGAGGACATCGATGTCAGCTACTGGCGCTTCGAGACCGAGGATGACAAATACCGCCTGCCCAAGGATACCATCCTGGGCGCCGGGGAATTCCTTCTCATCACCGACCGCAAGGAAGCCATCGAGACCGTTTACGCCCTCCCTGTCGGCGCCGCGATCTATGAATTTGACTTCGGTCTCTCCAACACAAGCGACACCATCTCCCTCCAGAACGCCAACGGTCAGGAAGTGGACACTGTCACCTACTGCTCGACCGCTCCCTGGCCGACCGGCTGCGCGGGACTTGGCCCCTCTCTGGAACTGAGCGATCCCAACGCCGACAACACCCAGCCCAACGCCTGGGCCTCATCGGTCGCGATCTACGGAACGCCCTGTGAGACCAACAGCGTCCCCGAACCGGCTCTCGCTTTAATGGCTCTGCTGGCCCTTGCCGGCGCTTTACTCAGAAGGTAATTAAGAGAGTCCCTAAGTGTGGCTTTGGCTTAGATATTTCCTGATCATCGCCCTTTCCGGCGTCGTTCTGTATTTCGTATTGCAGACCGACGTCGCCGCTTTGAAGTGTCCCTTCGAGCTCGAAGCTTCCGAGCAGTGGACCATCCAGCAGGAAAGGCCGGGAGATTTCATAGCCAAACACCTGAAAGGCCGCATGCAGGCCCTGGCCGGCGTCACAACTTTCCGCTTCGAGCGCTACGACGTTGTCAATACGGAACTGGCGCCCGGCATCAAGGAAGGGTCGCTGGTCAAGGCCGGAGACCACGTCCTGACCTTCCGCTCCCTCTACGACGAATCCCAGAAAAAGATGCTCCAGGCCAAGGTCGAAATGTACCAGGCCACGCTTGACAATCTCTTGTCCGGCGAACTGCAGAGCCGCGTCACGGAGGGCGAAAGGCTGGTCACGCTGGCCTACACGAATTACTACAGCTACCTGCCATTGGTGGAACGCCGCCGGGAGCTTTTCAACACCGGCTACATCTCCAACGACGAGGTTCAGCAGCTTGAGGAGGAGCTGAACAGCCGCTTCGCCGAGATCGCCGTGGCGGAAGCCGATCTGAACGCCAGAAAAATGGCCTGCTCATCCAACGTCATCAATACGGCCAGGGCCGAGCTCAAAGTCGCTCAGAAAGAGCTTGAGATGGTCAACGACCGCCTGGCGGCCAGGACGATAACAACTCCAGTTTCCGGCCGCGTAACGCAAGTCTCCCTTGACCCGGAGATCAAGACCATCCTGCGCGTCGTGAACGAAGATCCCATTTACGCCAGAGTTGTGGCTCCGCTTACTTTCTCCAACGAGATCCAGCCCGGTCTGGAAGCTGTTTTGTCTTTCCACAACGAGAATCTGACCGTTACCGGCAGAGTGGAATCCGTTTCCATCGTCCCTGTCCCTTTGATGGGCCTTTCCGTCGTGCACGCCCTCATTCCCATCAGGGACGTCCCCTTCTCCGCCATCTCATCCATGACCGGCGAAGCTTCGATCCCCTCCATCAAGATCGATCCCTTCCACTCCTCCCTTGCGGCCCTGCGCTCTCTCTACGAGAAATTCAACAACTCCCTTCGCAAGGAGTAAGAGATGGCGAATTTCCACGGCCGCTATGAGCTGAAGTATTTTCTTCCCTACGACCTGATCGACAAGGCCATAGAGTTCGCCTCGCCTTACGTCCAGCCCGACCAGCACGCCAAGCCCAACGGCCTGGGCGTCCCGGGCTACACCATCCGCTCCGTCTATTTCGACGACGACAACCTGACGCTCTATAAGGAAAAGCTTATTGGCTTGAAAGACCGGAGAAAATTCCGCGTCAGGGGCTACGCCAACGTCACGCCGGAAAACAACGTTTTCCTGGAAATAAAATACCGCTCCCGCCAGCAGGTCGGCAAAGACCGCGCGCCCATGAAACTCAGCGACCTTCAGGAGATCATGGACCGCAACAAGACTCTCGACGAGATGGAATTCCCAACCGACTATCTCAGAGCCAACGCCCATCGCTTCCTGCACAATTGCTTCGTCAAGGGCTACCGCCCCATGACGACCGTCATCTACGACCGCAACCCCTTCATCGGAAAAGACGACGGCGAAGTGAGGTTCACCATCGACACGAACCTGAGGGCCGTGGACCACTCCTACTCCTACACGCTTTTCGAGCCCTACGAGGAGGAGCAGATCGCGCTTCCCGGAGCCATACTGGAACTGAAATTCGACCGCCTCATGCCGGAATGGATGCGGCGCTTTTTGACCAAATTCGAGATCACCCAAACTTCCATATCCAAATACGCGCACTGCATAGAAAAAGTCATATTGCGCGAGGAGGAAAGTTAATTTATGAATCAGACTGCCGAATATGAAATGATGCAGTGGACGCTGAACGCCCTGGCGCCGACCACCTGGATAGACGTGGTCAACAACTTCGCCGTGTCCGCGCTCTTCGCCCTGCTCTTGGTTCTCCTCTACCGCTTCTGCCGCGGCGTCCACGGCAACAAGACCTTCATGCAGACGCTCGTCATGATGGAGATCATCATAACGCTTGTCATGATGGTCATTCTGAACGTCAGGGGCTCTTCCGCCGTGGCCGTGGCCTTCGGTTTGATGGGCGCCATGTCTGTCGTCCGCTTCCGCACCATCATAAAGGACAACCGCGACACCGCCTTCGTCTTCATGGCCGTTGCCTTGGGCATGGCCGCCGGCACAGGCCAGCACAGGATAGGCGCCATCGGATTCGTCATCATCTGGCTCTCCTTCGTCTTCACGGAATACACTCCCTGGAGCCTCCGCCACAGGGAAATAATCGCGAAGATCATCTTCAGCACCGAGAATCCCGAGAGCAAGCTTGACAGCGGCGCCGAGATCGCCGGCCGCATGAAGCAGCTGGGCACTTCCATAAAGATGCTGCACTCCCGCACCATAAAATCCGGCACCGCCATCGAGGCCACCTACTCTTTCCGCCTCAGGTTCAGAGTGACGGAAGAATACGCCACCGCGCAATTGATGGGCCTTAAGTGCGTGGAATCCGTGAGCCTCTTCTCACCTTCCGAAGTCGAGGAGCCCTGACATGAACGCTTACCGCAAAGCCGCGGACGCCCTTGCCATCGTCGTCCTTCTCTGGGCCGTCGCCATGCTCATAGCCTTCGCCCCCCGTTTCGCCAATTTCACTTCCATTCACGAGGAGGCCGTGGCGGCCTTCCAGAACGCTCCTACCGTAACAAACGAACTGAAAGCCAAGGTCATCGGCCTTTGGAACGCCGAAGCCGCCTCAAACGGCCTTCTCGTCATCAGCTGGAGCGGCTTTGCCGCCGCCGAACTGATCCAAGTCGTCTTAGCATTCATAGCGCGCCAGAAGGAAAAACAAAATGCCTGACCGCGAACCCAACGCATACGAAGAGATCATCTCCGCCGCTCCCAAAGGCAGCCGAAAATATTGGACTGAGATCCCCGGCAACTACCAGAGCATGGTTTTAAGCTCCCTAAGGGCCCGTATAGCGGGCTGCAACCTGGGAGCCATAGTGGAAGGCTGGTCCCTTGAAAAAATGGAAAATTACGCCAAGGAGATCGGCGTCCCCTATCCCATGACGGACTACTGGCCCTCCTCCCCGGACCCCGAGGAGCCCCGCTACATCCACGGCAGGAACCGCCAATACACCAAGGGAGAAATGAGATATTCTCCCGTGGACGACGACACAACCTACACCATCCTTGGCCTCTTAATTGCCGAGGAAGCTAAGAATTTTCCCTTCACTTTCGGCGACGTGGCCGAAGCCTGGGTAAAGTATCTTCCCATGGCCTGCACCGCCGAGAAAGTGACCCTGGACAACCTCAAATCCGGCGTATCCCCTGAAAAAGCCGCGGAAATAAACAACCCTTACGACGAGTGGATCGGCGCGGACATCCGCTGCGACGGCTTCGCCTACATGGCTCCCGGAAACCCGAGATTAGCCGCCAAACTAGCCTACACCGACGCTTACATTAGCCACCGCAAAAACGGCATCTACGGGGAAATGTATTTCGCCGCGGTCATAAGTTCCGCCTTCGCCCTGAAAGATCCCAAAGCCGCCCTGGAAGCGGGGCTTCTTGAGATCCCGGAAAACTGCGACCTTGCGGAAGCGGTAAAATGGGCGCTTTCCCTTTACGGCAAAGTGAAAGACTACAGGGAAGCAGCGAAACTGGTCGATGAGCGCTTCCCCAATATGTCCCCCGTCCATACCATCAACAACGCCTGCCTGACCATATTCGCCCTGGGCCTAGGCCACGAGACGAAGTCCATCGACACCGTGATCTCGCAGTGCGTCGCCATGGCCCACGACTGCGACTGCACCGCCGCCACCGCTGGATCGATCGCCGGCGCGGCTTGGGGAAACGCCACGCTTTCCCCGCACTGGTACGAGCCTTTCCACGACATCCAGGAAAGCTACCTCATAGGCCGACGCGTCTTCGGCATTGAAGACCTCTCGTTCCGCTTCGCCCTTCAAGCGCGGCGCCATCTAGCTCTTCAATAAGTCACGCCAAACAAAAAAGGACATATCCCCCGTTCACGGACTACGCTTGCATGGCCTTGATTTGCGTCCTCCGTGAGTTCACTTGGGGATATGTCCTTTTTTTGTTTGGCTAGCTTGTGAACTCTTTGTGCACGCGCTTCAATTCTTCCGGGATGTTGATCTTCTGCGGGCACTTTTTCAGGCAGGCGCCGCATTCCACGCAGGCGTCTGCGCGGGAGCCTTTTTCGAGCTGGAAATACTCGCGCTGCGACATCCACTTGACAAGCGATGAGCGGTAGTTGTTGTACATCTTGAAAATGTCGGGAATGGCGACTCCCGCGGGGCACGGCGTGCAGTAGCGGCAGGTGGTGCAGGGGATCTTCCCCTCTTCCTTCATGAATTCTTTGACCTTCACCAGAAGCTCTTTGCCTTCTTCGCCCAAAGGTTCTATGGGAGAGAAGGTCTTCAGGTTCTCTTCCACATGCTCCATGTAGGTCATGCCTGAGAGGATGGTGAGGACGTTGGGAAGCGAGGCGATGAATTCGAAGGCCCACTGGGCGGCCGTGGTGCCTGGCCTGGCGTTGGTCAGCATCTCAAGCGTCTTGGGCTGAAGGTTGGCAAGCTCTCCGCCTTTCAGGGGCTCCATGACGACGACGGGAATACCGTGGCTCGTTAAGATCTCATACTGCTCCCTGGAGTAGTCGTCCCAGTCGAAATAATTCAGCTGGATCTGGGCGAAGTCCCAGCCGCCTTCGTCGGCGATGACGGCAAGGTCCTTGTTGTCGCCGTGGAAGGAGAAGCCCAGGTATTTCACCTTGCCTTCCTTTTTCATCTGGCGGGCGTATTCAAGGGCGCCCAGGTCCCTGACGTTCGGCCAGGCGCCGCCGTTCAGGGAGTGCAGGAGATAGAAATCGAAATACTCCGCCTGGCAGCGATCCAGCTGTTCCTGGAAGATCCTTTTGGCGTCGTCTAAACTTTTGACTTCCCAGACCGGCATCTTGTCGGCCAGGTTGTAGGATTCCCTGGGATACTTTTTCAAGGCCTCGCCGGCGAAGCGTTCCGACATGCCCTGGTGATAGACCCAGGCGGTGTCGTAGTAGTTGACGCCGCCAGCCATGGCTCTGTCGATGAGCTCCTGGGCTTTTTCCTTGTCTATTTCAGATTGGTTTCTGCGGTCCTTCAGGGGAAGCCTCATTAAGCCGTAGCCCAGAAGGGAAACGCCGCTGGCGATGTTGCCCAGTTTGCGTTTCGTCATTTCGCCTTTCTTTTTCTCACTGTTTCCTGCTTTCACGTTAGGGGTTTCCTTTCCTTCTTTGCAGCCGCCCAGAGCCGCCAGCGCGGCGATCGCCAGGGAGCCTTTGATGAAATCTCGTCTGTTCATAATTTATCCTTGGATTTCTTTATGGATGCGTTTGAGTTCTTTGGGAATGTCGATGCTCTGGGGGCACTTCTTCAGGCAGGCGCCGCACTCCACGCAGGCTGTGGCCTGAGCGTCCTTGCCAAGCGCTTCGTAGGCCCTCCTTGTTTGGTTGATCCTGGCGCCGCGCCTGTAGTCGTTGTAGATCTTGAAGATGTCCGGGATGGCAACGCCGGCCGGGCAGGGCGTGCAGTAGCGGCAGGTCGTGCAGGGCACGATGCCGCTTTCCTTGTAAGTTTTGAGAGCGGTTTGCAAAACCTTCTCCTCTTCCTCGGAAAGCGGTTCGAGAGGAGAGAAGGTGGTGAGGTTCTCTTTCAGATGCTCCATCTGCGTCATGCCGGAGAGCACCGTAAGGATGTTCTCCTTTTCCGCGATGTAGCGGAAGGCCCACTGGGCGGGCGTGGAGCCGGGCTTGGCCGTTTCAAGGACTTCCCTGGCGTCGGGCCTGAGCTTAGCCAGTTCTCCCCCTCTCAGAGGCTCCATAACGACCACCGGGATGCCTCTCTTCGTAGCTTCTTCATACTGCTCTTTGGAGAAGGTGTCCCAGTCGTAGTAATTGGCCTGGATCTGGACGAAGTCCCACTTGGTGTAGTCGAGGATCTTGGGGAAATCCTTGTTGTCGCCGTGGAAGGAGAAGCCCAGCCTTTTGATTTTGCCTTTGCCTTTTAATGTCATGGCGAAATCGACCGCGCCATTGCTGAGGGTCTTTTCCCAAAGCGGGCCGTTCAGGTTGTGCAGGAGATAGAAGTCGAAGTAATCGACCTTGCATTTCTCCAGCTGCTTATTGAAGATCTCCTCCGCCTGCTCGCCGCTTTCAAGTAAACGCATGGGAAGCTTGCTGGCCAGATTGTAGCTGTCCCTGGGATGACGGGAGAGGGCTTCGCCGGCGAAAGTCTCGCTAAGGCCGTCGTGGTAGAACCAGGCGGTGTCGAAATAGTTGATGCCGCCTTTCAGGGCTTCATCGATGAGGGCGAAGCCTTTTTCTTTGTCGATCTCAGGACCATTGCCTACTTTCGGCATGCGCATGAGGCCGTAGCCAAGGAGCGAGATCTTCGCGCCGATGCCAGGGATTTCGGTGTAAGTCATAGCTCCCTTTTTTACGGCTTTGGCAAGCTCTTCCCTCTTGCAGCCGCCCAGGGCGGAAAGCGCCAGGATGGCGACGCTGGTTTTGATAAATTCTCGTCTGTTCATAATGAGACTCCTTGGTTCGGGTCATCAAGGTAATGTTGTATGGGTACGCCGGTAACATGCATGGCGCCGGTGGGACAGACATGCTGGCAGCCGCCGCAGCCGAGGCATTTCTCAGCTTCCAGTTTCGGCGTGCCGTTGGCTCTGAGCGTTATGGCCGCGGTCGGACAGGCGCCGGCGCATTTGCCGCAGGATCCGCCTTGGAAAGCGATGCACTGCTTCGCTGTGAAGACCGCCTTTCCTATTACGAAAGTTTTCTTCCTCTCGGGAGCGATCTTCCTCAGCGCGCCAGTCGGGCAGACCGACGAGCATGTCACGCAGTTAATTGAGCACGCTCCGCGCTTGAAATCAAGGCGCGGAGCGCCGAAGCCGGCGGGACCCAAAGTCAGCACTTTTTGCGGACACTTGCTTACGCACAGTCCGCAGGCGGTGCACTTCGCTAAGAAAGAACTTTCAGAAACGGCGCCGGGCGGCCTGACCAAAAGTTCCTTTTCGCTTTCTTCTTTTGAGCGCTTCTTTGAGATCGCCTTGAAAAGTCCGCCGCCGGCCAATCCGACAGCGGCGCCGGCAGAAAGCGCCAGCAGAAAATTTCTGCGCTCCAAGTCCGGAGCTTTTTCTTTTTCAGATCTCTTCCAGAGGAAAGAAAAGGTCGGGCCGGTCCTTGGGCAGACCGTCATACAGTCCAGGCACATGACGCAGTAAGCTCTTTTCACTTCATTCTTCTTCTGGTCTATGCAGCCTGTGGGGCAGACATTCTCACATTTGCCGCAGTGCACGCATTCATCAGGTATCGTGATCCCGAAGGCTGATATTTTGGCGATCCTGCTGAGGAGCAATCCGACTGGGCAGAAGCTGGTGCAGAAGAGCCTGCCGAAGAAAAACGTGACGATAAAAATCACGACGAGGAAAATGACGCCGAACCAAAGCGGCGCCGTCATCGCACGGCCAAAGAGCGAGTAGGGATCGAGCAGACGGAAAACAAAGGCAATTCCAAAAACCATTGCGCCTATGAACAAGCCTAGAATAAATCCGCCCATGATCGGATAGATCTTTTTCTTTCCCTTCTTGGAGAAAAGCGCGATGAAGCTCAGAGAAGATCCCAAAGGACACATAAACGAACAGAAAAGGCGTCCGAAGAAAAGGGTCAGAAGAGCTATGGTCATGACAACAGCAAGCGCGCTCAGACCGAAAGAGAAAATTAAGCGGAGAACGGACGGTCCTGCCTGGCACATCGGGAGAGTTTCCAGAAACTTAGCGGAGCCCAAAAAGACGGTTGCCCCCAGGACGACCGTCAGGGCGGAAAGAAGGAGCCTTAAACCCCACACACATCGGTAAAACACACTTCTCTTCACACTTATATTGTAGGAAAAAGGTGCTTTTTAAGCAAGGCAATTGTATGAAAATCCGCTCTTTTGGTAGAATAAAGAGTATGAATACCTTGAAATTATATCTATTTTTGGCCGCTGCTCTTTCCCTGGCCTTATTCGCCTGCCGCAAGAGCTCGGAAGTTATGCTTTCCGCTCCGACGGAACCGCCCGAACCGATCCTTAAGCCCGCCCTGCTGACCGAGACCACCATCAGCCCGGCCGTTGAGAAACCAATCAGCGTTCCCGACAGCAACGGTGAGCCTACGGTCACCGTAAGCAAGGAAGAAAATAAAGGACCGGACACCGATCTCTTGGTCCCGGCTTCCGCCGGGCTCAACGTCAGCAAAGGCTCCGCCGTCAATTCCAAGAATTACCTGCACAAATGCATGAATGGCGACACGACGGAAAGCATCGCCAAAGCCTACGGCATAGATGAGAAATTGCTCTGCAACCTGAACGGCCTGAGGCCGGGCTCCACGCTTTCCGTCGGAAAGGTCCTTTTGCTGAGAGCGGACACTTCCGAGATAAGCCAGGCGCCGGACGTCACGACTTACACCGTAGTGCCGGGCGACACCTTCTCCAAGATCGCGAGGACTTTCGGCATCGCCTCCGCCACGCTGATGAAGATGAACAATACTGAAAAGAGCTCACTGCAGATAGGCGACGTCCTTTACGTTCCCCAGAAATAGCAACCAACCACACAATCTAAGGAAATAAATATGTGCCTGAAAACCCCCTTGTATGACGTTCACGTCGCTATGGGCGCCAAGATGGCCCCCTTCGGCGGATGGGACATGCCCATCCAGTACACCTCCATCGTTGAGGAACACACCGCCTGCCGCACGAAAGCCGCTCTTTTTGACATCTGCCATATGGGCGAATTCTTCGTTTACGGCCCCAACGCTCTGAATGATCTTAACAAGCTCTTCACCTGCGAGCTCTCGACTTTGGCCATCGGCCGCTGCCGTTACGGCTTCCTTTTGAACGAGCAGGGCGGAACTCAGGACGACCTTATCACCTACCGTCTCTCCGAAGAGAAATTCATGGTAGTCGTGAACGCCGGCACCAGAGAGAACGACGCCAAATGGATCAGCGCCCGCCTCTCCCCCGACACCAAGTTCGACGAAGCCTCCAGCCAGGTCGCGAAACTCGACCTCCAGGGCCCCGCTTCCGCGGAAGCCTTGCAGCCCATCTGCGAATACGATCTCCAGCAGATGAAGTATTACACCTTCGTTGAGACGAAAGTTCTGGGCAAGCGCGCCATCGTTTCCCGCACCGGCTACACCGGCGAATACGGCTTCGAGATCTACATCGACGTCGAGATGTGCAAACCCGTCTGGGACGCGCTGCTCGCAACGGGCGTTCCCGTTCCCGCCGGCCTCGGCGCCAGGGATACCTTGAGACTTGAATGCGGTCTCCCGCTCTACGGCCATGAGATGAACGACACGATGTCCCCTGTCGCTTCAGGCCTCACTTTCGCTATCGCCAAAGAGAAAGAGAACTACATCGGCAGAGACGTTGTCATGAAAGAACTGGCGGAAGGCACCCCGAGGAAACTCGTAGGTCTTCAGCTCACGACCAAACAGAGCGGCCGCAACGGCCAGAACGTTCTTAGCGGTGACAAAGTCGTCGGCACCGTGACGAGCGGATCTTTGGCTCCCTCCCTTGGCTACGCCATCGCCTTCGCCTACGTTGACAAGGACTACTGCGAATTAGGCACGAAACTCGCGATCGACAACGGCCGCAAGCTTCTTGAAGCCGAAGTCGTTCCCACGCCCTTCTACAAGGAAGGCACGGCCAGACGCAAGACCACCGCTTGATGCGCAAACATCTTCTTTCCATCCTAGGACTCCTGGTCGTTACGGCGGCGGTGTTTCACAATGTGCTGCTGCCGCCGAAACCCGTAGTGGCCAACGACTCGCCTTACCATCAGATCGTAAGGAAAGCCCAGATAGCCGCCAAGCCAAGCGGCGTTATGTGGTCGGAAGACGGCTATCTGGGAAACGGCCACACGGCCAACTACGAAGTCTACTCCCCTATCAGGCGGTTCGTGCCGCCTAATTTTTACAACACCGTAGTCTTTTCGCTGTGCGCCTTTTTGGCCTCGCTGGGCTTTTACTTTTTCCTTCTGGAGATGGGGCTCTCCGCCCTCCCCTCTTTTGTCGGAGCGCTGTCTTTGCTTTTCTCCGGACACTACATCACCTGCGTGTTCTCAGGGCACGCCGGAACGTTCATGATGTGGGCCGCCTTCATGTGGGATCTCTTCGCTTTGGCGAAAGCGCTCAATAAAAGAAACATCGTGGCGCTCATATGGAGCGGCATTCTTTCCGCTTTAGTTCTGCGTTACCAGTTCGACATCGGCTTCATAATGCTGATAGTGCTCTTCTTCTTCGGACTCTTCCTGCTCTGGAAGACCTGGGAGAAAAAAGCCTTCGGCAAACTCACACTCGGTGTTGTCCTGGCCGCCATTGTCTTCGCCTCGTTCGGCTCCCACGCTTTCTTTTATGTGCTGGGGATATCCAAGAGCGCCAACCAGACGGAAGTCCAGACAGCGAAGGAAAGCCCTCTTGAGAAATGGGACTGGGCTACGCAATGGTCTCTGCCTGTAACCGAGACCAGTTCGCTTGTTTTCCCAGGCATCATGGGCTGGGGCAATCAGGATGAGGAAGGCCCTTACTACGGCACCATCGGGCAGAGCTTGTCCTGGCCGAAGGGCGGCATGGAGAATTTCTCCCTGAACACTCAGGCGGAAGGCGCCGTTGTGATTCTTCTGGCGCTTCTGGCCATCGCCTCGCTCTTCTTTGAAAAGGAAAAAGGTCTGGCGCTTTTCTGGACGCTCGTGGCTTTTTTGGGGCTCTTGCTCTCCTACGGACGCTACTGCGACGTCTCGCCGACGAGCGCCTCGGGCTTCGGGCCGTACAGGATCTTCTATCATCTGCCGATGATGAGCGACATGCGCAACCCGATAAAGTTCCTCTATCCCGTAATGCTCGCGCTCTCCTTTTTGAGCGCCATGGGATTCTCCATGCTCTGCAGGGAGGAAAGCCATGCTTAAGCGCTTCTGGCAAAATTTAGGCAACGGCGACAAGCTCTTCGCTATTTTCTGGCTTCTCCTGCTGCTTTGGGGAACGCTCATCTTCCTCTCCGTCATAAGCGGCAGCTTCGGCGCGTCAAAACGCGCTGAGATGATCTCGGATCTCAATCAGAACCCGATGATCCAGAGTCAGGTCCAGATGTTAAGGCAGCGCGGCGTTCCAAAGAGCGCGATAGACAACCAGCTGGCTCAGATGACGGACGGCAAACTTGGCCTGATCGTCGCCCAGCGCTCCAAAACCGTGTTCTGGGGAAGCGTTGCTTTGATACTAGTCGGCGCCGCCATTCTCCTGCTTCGTTCCGGAGCCAACATTGGAAAAGAAAAACGCGCCTTCGTTCTCGGCGCGATCATTGCGGTCCTTATCATTCAGGGCTTATACACCGCGACGCGCTACATCATTCCCGATTACCGCGACCTCTCCTGCCCGGACGGCATCAAAAAGCTTGCGAAGCTCGACAAGCTCTACAGAGTGCATGCCATAAACAAAGCTTTTTACAATCCCTGGATCTCGGAGTATTTCCCGCTTTACGACATCCCCATAATCGACGTGCCGGCTGATTCCAGGCCGAACGTCTGGCGCAAGGCTTTCTTCTACGGCGACGATCTCAAAGTGGCGAAGCGCCTGCTCTACGCGAACGTCCGCTACGTTTTGGGCGGTGCGGAAGAACTCGGATATTTAAAGAGCCTCGGCATAGAATACGAACCAGTCGGCAATTTCAGCTACCAGGGGCAGCGCCAGACCATCGGCGAACTGAAGAAGACTCTGCCGAGGTTCTACGCACCGCAAAGCGCGATCCTTGTCCCCAAGATCGAAGACGCCCTTGCCATAATGAACAAAAAGGAAACGGACCCCGTGGCGGTCTGCCTCCTCCAGGCTGGCGAACCGCTTGAAAAAGGAGACGGCACCAATACGCTTTCCATTGTGAATTTCACGCCGGAGAAAGTGGAGCTGCAGACTTCTTTTGATTTCCCGGGCTACGCTGTTCTGGCCTGCGAACCGCTGGAAGGCTGGAAGGCCGAAGTGGACGGTGTGAAAACCGACGTTGTCCGCTGCAACCTTATGCAGCAGGCGGTCCCTGTCCCGAAAGGACAGCACAAAGTGACTTTTATTTTCTCTAAGCGCGACCTTAGCTCGATCATCTGCGACTACTCGCACATTATCTTTTTGCCTTTGTTTTCCATCTTAACCTTAGCGCTTTGCTTCCTGCCTAAGAAAAATGCCGAATAAAAGGCTTTTGATAGTCTCCTTCATTTTTCCACCCCAGCTTCTGGCGAGGTCCTTGCAGCTTCTGAAGACCTCCAACGCCCTAGCCGAAGACGGCTGGAAGCTTATAGTCTATACGGCCGACACCACGCTCCTGCAGGAACCGCTTGATTTCGATCTGACAGAAAAGCTCAGCAAAAAAGTGCGAATAATCACAGGCTATACCCTGGAGAACTGGTTTTTGGCGAACGCTACCGCCAGTTTGTCGATCGGCATGCCGGACGACAAATACGCATGGCGCTGGGCCGGAAAAAGAGCCCTGAAAAAACTCTTGGAAAAAGAAAGCTTCGACTGCATGGCCTCCTTCGGGCTTAAGTGGTCCAGCCATCTCTTGGCAAAAGAAGTAAAGAAATTTTCAGGTCTCCCCTGGCTGGCTCATTTCAGCGACCCTTGGGTCGACAACCCCTACGTTAAGAAGGTCTGGCCCATTTCCGCTGTGAACCGCGCGCAGGAACGTTCCGTAGTGGAATTGGCTGACAAGCTTTGCTTCACGACGGAAGCGACTCAGAAACTCGTCTTGGGTAAATACTCTCCCGAGATCCAGAAGAAAGGCCTCTTCGTTCCCCACTGCTTCGACAAGGCGCTCTATCCCGAAGTTGAAACGATCGACGACAAGCTTCACCTTGTCCACGTCGGCTGCTTCTACGGTAAGCACAATCCCCTCAATTTTTTCCAGGCCCTCAAGATCTTTTTGGACAAGGAACCGAGATTCCGCTCCCAGATCATTGCCCACTTCGTGGGTTTGGAACCGCAAAAATACCAGGACGAAGTTAAAAAGTTAAATCTGGAAGAAAACCTAGAGTTCATACCCAGGGTGCACTATCTCGAAAGCCTAGGCTGGATGAAAAAAGCAAATGCGCTCTTTTCCATCGACGTCGTCAAAAATTCCCTGCTTTCAAAACTTCCGGACTATGTGGGGTCCGGCAAACCTATCCTGGCCGTTTCCGACAAAGGCAGTCCGACCTGGAAATACGTTGAAAAGCTTCACGGACTGACCGCTGAGCAGTCTGACGTTAACGACATTGCGGAAAAACTTGAAACGCTCGCAAAGGCCTGGGAACAAGACTCCGAACTGAAAGCCTACCGCTATACGGAAGAAGAGAGCTCCTTCTTCTCTTCTAAGAACACGACCGCCATCCTGAGCGAAGCGCTGCTCAGTCTCTGCCGATAAAAAAACTATTTCTTATCGAACATGCCTTTCAGCTTCGCGAAGATCTCGTCCTCTTCGTCGTCTGTCACTTCACAAGGAACCGTTTCGTCGTAAGTCTCAAGAAGCTCAGGTTCGATCTCTTCTATGAAGCGCGACTTCTCGCAGGCTTCCGTGACGCCGTATCTGGTCCTCTCGGCGGGGTAAAGCAGATATAAGTCTTTCTTCGCCCTGGTAACGGCGACGTAGAAGAGCCGGCGCTCCTCTTCCAAGCTGCCCTCGTTGACGGAACGTTCATGAGGGAGTATCCCGTCGTTGACGCCGACAATAAAGACGTAAGGGAATTCCAAACCTTTGCTGGAATGGATGGTCATCATCTTGACCTTGTTCTTATCTTTCATATCCTTGTCGTCGTCTTCCTCTTCGTCCTCTTCCTGCAAATGAAGCTGCTGGAGATAGTCGTCAAGTCCCGAATTGGGATTTTCCCTTTCGAAATAACTTATGCTTTCAATTAGCTGGCTGACGTTCCCCAAACGCTCCTCCCTGTCCGCCGTATCCAGTTCGCTGATCTCCTGCTCGTAGTTCAGATCCTCCCAGAGATCCCTCACGAAACGCGCGTAGTTTCCCGGCCTGACAAGGCCGCGGTAGCGTTCGACAAGATCGTGGAATGATTTCATCGCTTCCTTCGCCTGGCCCTTTATTTCCTTGCATTCCTCGATATGGCCAAGCGCCGTGTAGAGGTCCCAGTTGTTGCGGCCGGCGAAATCGGAAAGTTTTTTCAAACTGGTCGCGCCGATCTTCCTCTTCGGAATGTTGATGACGCGCATGATCGCCTCTTCGTCGAGCGTGTTGACCATCAGCTTAAGGTAGCCTAAAAAGTCCCGCATTTCCTTGCGGTCCAGGAAACTTAAGTTGCCCTTCAGGACGTACGGTATCCTCGCCCTGCGCAAAGCTTCTTCGTAGCGCATAGACTGCGTATTGGTACGCATGAGGATCGCAATGTCGCCGTAGGGAACTTTCTTCGCATGGAGGTCAGCTATCAGTTCCGTCAATCTTGCGCACTCCGACTCCTCGTTCTCGGCGCAGTAGAGCTTAACTTTCTCTCCGCGGCCGTTGGCGGTGAAGAGTTTTTTCGACTTGCGGAACTTGTTGTTCTTAATCACGCAGTTGGCGGCGTCCAGGATCGTCTGGGTGGAGCGGTAATTCTCCTCCAGCCTTATGACTTTGGCTTCCTTGTAATTCTTCTCGAAATCAAGGATGTTTTTGATGACCGCGCCGCGCCAGCCGTAAATGGATTGGTCGTCGTCGCCGACCGCGCAAAGGTTGCGGCTCTTCATGGTCAAGAGACGCATGATCTCGAACTGCGCTTCATTCGTGTCCTGGTATTCGTCCACCAGCGCGTACTGATAGCGTTCCTGATATTTCGCAAGTATGTCTTTTTTTGCTTTGAAAAGCTGCAGGGGCAGGAAAAGCAGATCCTCGAAATCGACCGCCCCGCATTTTTTCAGCGTCTCGCGGTAATAGGGCCACAAATGCTGGATCGCCCAGGCGTCCTCTTGGTCCTCGCATACCGGAGCAATTTTTTCGTAATCGACCGTTCTGGCATTGTTCATCTGCCAGAGGATCTTGTCGGGATCGAACTTCTTGTTGGGTACTTTCAGCTCTCTCAAGCCTTTCCTTGCGACCGCCACCTGGTCGGCCGTGTCGTAAATGGTGAAAGCGGAAGGAAGTTCGAAATATTCCGTGTTTTCCCTGATGATCTTGAGGCCCAGGCTGTGGAAAGTCGAGATCTGCATCTCTTTGGCCGCCTCCCCCGCCAGGGCTATTATTCTTTCGGCCATTTCATGGGCGGCCTTGTTCGTGAAAGTCACGGCCAGGATGTTTCCGGGAGCGATGCCGTGGCTGAGCATGTTGGCTATTCTGTAAGTGATGGTGCGGGTCTTGCCTGTTCCGGCCCCGGAAAGCACCAGAACCGGCCCCTCTATAGTCTCCGCCGCCTCTCTCTGGCGGGAATTAAGTCCTCCTAGATCAACTCTCATGGGGAGAATTATAGCAAAACCAACCGGCGTGTTTTTAAACTGTTCCCGCTTTGACAAAAAGCTGCCGGATTAGTAAAATAAAGTAGATTATTAAACTTACATCTTAAGGATCTATGAATAGTGTTTACCTTCCCCTTCTGCGCGATCAGCTCGCGCGCTTAAAAGCCGCCGGCGCCGAATACGCCGACGTCAGGTTCCATGATTACGACGAATCGGAATCGCTTTTCTTTCTGCAAGGCGAACTGAGAGGCTGCGAGCAGAACTCCAAGTTCGGCATCGGCGTCAGAGTCCTTGCGGACGGCGCCTGGGGCTTCGCCTCCGCCTCCTCCCTCAACGATCTGGACGGCACTTTCCAAAGGGCCCTGAGATCCGCCAAGGAAGCCGCCAAATGCCTTGAGCGCCCGATTTCCCTTGCCCCCAGGGACGTGCTCAACAACGTGCGCTTCAAGTCTCCCTGCAAGGTCGATCCTTTCGATATTCCCCTCTCTGAGAAGATCGAATTCTTCAAAAGCGTGGACGCCAAGCTACAAAAAGACTTCGTCAAGCAGCGCTTCTTGAGCTATGAGTCCGAACACCGCCAGATCCACTTCCTGGACAGCGAGGGCTCCTACGGCGTCCGCGACATCGTCGATATCTTCGCCGGCATGCGCGTTGTAGGACTCGACGTTGACGGCCTCAGCCAGGAACGCACGTACAATCTTACCCTTGACCCAAATGGTACCAGAGGCTGGGAACTGCTTAGGGATCCCAAGTGCTTCCTGAACCACGCGGAAAGGATCGTCAACGAACTGGAATCCGTGCTTTCCGCTCCCGTCTGCCCGAAAGACGTCCGCTCCGTCATCCTTAAGCCCGGCATCATGTTCCTGCAGACTCATGAAGTCGTGGGCCACGCCCTGGAACTCGACCGCATATTGGGCTACGAGCTCTCCTTCGCCGGCGGCTCCTTCGTCAGGCTCCAGGACTTCGGCACTTTGCGCTACGGCTCCGACAAGATGAACGTAGCGGCCGACGCGACGCTCCCCAACTCCCCGGGCTCTTTCGGCTTCGACGACGACGGCGTCCCCTGCCAGAACGTCACGCTCATAAAGAACGGCATTCTGGAGAGCGCCCTGACTTCCCGCCAGACCATCACGGAAGCCAACGAGAAAGCCGGCATGATCATCTTCGAAAAGTCAGGCGCCTCCAACCGCGCCACGGACTTCACCAGGGCGCCCATCGAGCGCATGACGAACATCAACATCCTGCCTGGCACGGATGGGACGCTCGAGGATATCGTCAGATCCACCAAGAAAGGCATAATCATGGACGGCGACCGCTCCTGGTCCATCGGCTCCAACCGGGAACAGTTCCACTTCGCCTGCGAGATCGGCTGGCTCGTGGAGGACGGCGCGATCACCGGCATCGTCCGCAATCCCACTTACAGCAGCCCGACGCTTCCCTTCTGGCGCTCAATGTCCGCCGTCGGCAACGCCTCGACCTGCGAGCTTGTCCAGGTCGCGAACTGCGGCAAAGGACTTCCCAGCCAGGTCATGAGGCTCGGGCACCTTGTCCCTGTCTGCCGCTTCGACAACGTTCAAATCGGTCTATAAGGAGATATGTGATATGAAAGAAATTTTCGCTGCAGCCGCCAATGAACTCCGCAATTTCGCCCGCGAACGCAACATCGCGGCGGAATTCACTTTCCACCGCGGCGTTTCCAAACTTGTCCGCTTCGCCAATTCCGGCGTCTCCCTCAACACCAACGAGGACACTTTTTCCCTGGATGTGGACGTCACCTTAGGCCGCGCCAAGGGCTCCTTTTCCACCACGACCTCTCCCAAAGACATAGACAGCATGAAGATCGCGCTCCTAAGAGCCGCCGAGATCGCCAAATTCGCCGTCCCGGTAAGCTTTGAGCGCAAGATCCCCATCCTCCCGGAAAGGCTGCCAGACGACAGTAATTTCGACCAGCGCATCGAAAATATGACGACTGCCGACGCCCTTGACCTCGTAGGCCAGGCGACGGACGATCTTCTCGAAGACGGCCTTTCCTTAGCCGGCATGGTTTCCTCCGGCTCCATCTACGAAGCCTGGGCCAACACGCTCAACAACAATCTTCTCTATCACGCCGGGACCGACGCGAACATGGAGCTTGTCATCACGAATGACAAGGAGAAATGGGAGATCCAATCCTCGCAGTCCGCCGTACGCTTCAGCCAGTTCGCCCCCGAGGAACTGAGGGAAGAATTCGCCCTGCTCCTAGAACAATATAAAGGTAAGGAACGCATGAGCGTTCCCCTGGGCGAATATGAAGTGGTCTTCGGAAGAGACGCCATCTCGAACCTCATGGCTTATTTCGAATGGATCGGCTTCAACGGCCGCAGCCTCAAGCACGACATGAGCTTCTTAAAGGAAGAAGACCTCGGCAAGCAGATCTTCAGTCCGCTGCTCACGGTCATGGACGACCCCTCCTTCTCCGACACCTACCCTTATGCTTTCGACGTCACCGGCATCGAGCGCCAGGCTTTCCCGCTCATAAGGGAAGGCGTCTTCCAGAACTTCTTCTGGAACAAAGAGACCGTGGAGGAATTCGGCGGAGAACCGACCGGTCACGACGTTCCCTCCATGAGCATCGCCATCGGCTCCGGCAACACCCCCGTAAACACGCTCAGCGACCTTCTGGCGGCCCCAAGGGAGAAAGATATACTCTACATACCTTACCTGCACTATATGGGCATTGTGAACGCCGCCAAGGGCATTGTCACGGGGTCCACCCGCTTCGGCGCGCTCTACCTGAAGAAGGACGGCACGATCGCCGTTCCCTACAACATGCGCTTCACCGCTTCGCTAAGAGACCTCTTCGCCAACATCAAGTGGATCTCCCAGAGAAGAGCCGCCCTAAACCTGACCGGCCTCTACGGCAGAAGACATCCCGAGGCGATGCTAACGCCGCGCTTCACCTGCATAGAAAAAGTTCCCATAACCTTAGCCAACACTTCTTTCTAGGAGACGAATATGCATTTAGGCTATACAGAAATAATCCTGATCGTCGTCGTGATCCTCCTGCTCTTCGGCGCCAAGCGCATTCCCGAATTGGCCAGAGCCTTGGGCAAGGCCAAAAAGGAATTCCAGAAGGCCAAAGACGAAGTGGAGACCGAAGTGGAAGAAGTCGCGTCTGACGACGCTCCTTCCAAAACCGAAGAAAAGAAAGAAAGCTAAAAACGTGGAAGAAAATTCTTTTCTGGGACACCTTGAAGCCCTGAGAAAAGTCCTTCTCCGCTCCCTCTTGGCGGTCGCGGTCCTTTTCCCAATTTGCTGGTTTTTGGCCGGCAAACTTATCCCCGTCTTCACAAATCTCCTTCTTCCCCCCGAGCAGGCGACCCTCCATTACTTCTCACCAATGGAGGCCTTCATCGCGGAACTGAAAATGGGCGTCATAATTTCCTTCGCCCTGGCCTTCCCGTACGTCGCCTGGCAGTTCTGGACCTTCGTCGCGCCGGCCCTCTACAGGAAGGAAAAGAAAGTTCTGGGCAAGGCCGTCGTCTTCTCTTCCCTTCTCTTCGTCGCCGGAGCCGCCTTCATTTTCTACGTCATCCTTCCGATACTGATGCGCTTCGCCTTCAGTTTCGCCAGCCCCAATCTTCAGCCGACTTTCGGACTCGCTAATTTCTTAGGCCTCGCCGGAGGATTGATGTTAGCGGGCGGACTGATCTTCCAACTACCGCTTGTCATCATAGTCCTTAACAGACTGGGCGTCGTGGAAAAAAGCAAACTAAAGTACGCCCGACCCTACGTCATCGTAATACTTCTCATCCTGGCCGCCATCGCCACTCCACCGGACGTAGTCAGCCAACTGCTGCTCTTCTTTCCGGCCTACGCTCTCTTCGAACTAGGCCTTCTCTTCACGCGCTAAGCTTTTTTCCTGAACCAGAAGCAGCCGCAGCCGTAATTGCAGGCGTCGGCATCCGCTTTGGTCGCGTGCTCGATGAAATGATAAGCCTTAGGGCTGTCTGATATCACCGCGAAATCCGCGATCTCGAAACCCTCGAAGAGTTTTTCAAGCAGTTCGTAAGTGTAGATCCTGTGGGCGTTGTACATGACTTTCGCTTTGCCGCCGATAGGCGTGGCGAAGATCAAAGTTCCGCCAGGCTTCACGACTCTCTTCAATTCCGAGATCGCCGTAAGGTCGGCAGCGGCGTTAATAGGATCGCCGTAGCGGCCAAGGCCTATGTGTTCCATAACGTGCAAACAGGACAGGGATTCCAAAGAATCATTCTCGAACGGCAGCGTCATAATGTCTGCCGCTCCGCTTTCCAAATTTGACATGACCAGATCCGCCGGACGGTAATCGTAGAACTTCATCTTCACGAAAGCGGAAGCAATGGAGACAAAGTAAAGCGACGAGGAGATGTCGACGTGTTCCTTGGGCTGGGTCTTGGCCAGGATCCTGGCGGCCCAGCCGGTGTGATAGACGTAGTGATAATCGAAAGGCGTGTCCGACGTCTTGTCGTTCAGGCAGGGATAGGCGTTTTTCCAAGACAATTCGAAGCGGTCATCATTCTGCTCTTTAGCGCTCTTACAAAACTTCCTGTATTCCAAAAAATAAGGAATGGCGGCGACGAACGGATGAAAAAATCCGTACAGTTTCATGGACAAGTATTTTAACGCTCTGGACATTGTTCCTTTCCCTGTATTAAATTATTGTTCTCCCGGCTATTATATCAAACCCCCGGACCCTTTTTGCAAACGCAAGAAAGATCCGGGGGCCGATTCGATCAGCTATTAGATCGCATTATTGCAGAGAAAGGCGGAAGCCGAAATTGCTTTCGTCTCCGTCATATTTCCTGTCAGGATCGTAGCTGCGGCGCCTGGCGGAACGGCAGTTCTGAGCGCTGGCAGCAAAACTGCCGCCTCTCAGGATACGCTTAAAACCTTCCTCGGGTCCTTCCGGATCCGTCTGCGGTTCAAGGTTGTAAGCACCGTAGAAATCTTTGGTCCACTCCCAAACGTTGCCGCACATATCGTAGAGCCCCCAGGGGTTTGCGGGATAGCTGCCCACTCTGGTGTGTTTCTCATATCCTCCCTTGCCGTCGTCCTGGTTGTAGCGATAACGGCACATCTGGGCCACATTAGTGCAGCGGACGTTCTCTGTGATCTCGTAACCGGTGTAAAGGGCGTTCGTGGATCCCGCGCGGCAGGCGAATTCCCACTGCGCTTCAGTCGGAAGATCGAAGGCAAAGCCTGTTTTTTTCCTGAGGATGCCAAGGAAAGACTTTTCATCCTCCACGTAGGTAGTAGCGACCGCTATGTCATCGTAACTGACCATCTCGACAGGCCTGTCGTAGCCTTTGTTGCGCGAATTGTTGTAACCGGCCACAAGCTCGAACTGCGCCTGTGTGACTTCGAAGAGTCCGATGAAGAAGCCTTTTGTCAACGTGACCTTATGCTGATCCTCGTCATCGTATCTGCCGACTTCCGTATCGGGGGAACCCATTTGGAATTCGCCGGGAACGATATATTTCAGCCAGATCTCAGTAGTCCTGCAAGCGTCATCATCAACATCCGGGTCATGCGTCTCAAAGCGTACAGGCCAGGTCTCGGAATCCTTGCCGCCGAAGAGATCGATCACAACGTATTTCGCTTCCTTGAAAGTGGCTAGAAGCTCAGTGTCCTCTGTCATTGTGAATGTCAGCGGATTTTCAAAATAGATGGCGTCGCCCAACTCAAAGCTGTAGAAATATTCCTTGCCGCCGAAAGCTGTAACCACGACTTCATCCGGTCCGACAAACTCGGTTTCGACGGAACCGTCACCGGAAACCGTCACGGTAAGGTCGTAGTTACCGAAGACCGCCGTAAAGTCGGTATCTTCTTCCAGGTCAACCAGGATGGAATCTTCAGTGATCTTTTCTCCGTTGCGGGTAAAGTAACGGAATTTGTCGAGATTATCCGTCACTTTCAGTTCGACCAGGTCGGGGCCGACAAACCCGGCTTCCACGCTGCCGTTGCCCACGACTTCCAGGGAGTAATCGTACTTGTTGGTGAAAACGTATTCGCTGTCAAGAACGGCAGGGGTTGCGAAAGCCGGCGGCAGTTTGTATGAAGCGCTGGCCTTGCCCTTCGCGTTGACGGAAACTTTGACCTGAAGACCCTGCTCCTTGTCTTTCAGGGAGAATTGATAGTTTTTGCCTTTCTTTTCAGGAACGAAGGAAAGTGAAGCAAGATATCCCAGGCCCTGTTCGGCGCACATGGTATCGAAGACCGTAAGCTTTTTCTCACCAAGTTCCGCCAGCGCGGAGCCGGGAAGATTGCCGGAAGATTTGAAAGTTGCCTTTTCAGGGAACACCTTATCGTATCCGACAGCGAACGTGAAATGATCCGTGACGTCCTTTTCCGTCCACTGGAACTTTCCGTTCTTCGAACTGACGGAAATGTTCTGAGTCTTGGACTTCGTGCCAAAACCCGCTTTGGTTCTTGGAAGCAGCGTTGGAAAAACTAAATAACTGTCAAGGGAGTTATAGATAGCCATGCCTTCGCCATTGGAAAGGCGAGCCATGGCTTCTTCCGTCAGCTGCCCGCTGAGCGCGATAGTTGTCGAGCCTTTTACAAAGGCTTGGGCATTCACCACTCTCTGCGTGACAACAGATCCGGCGAAAGCAAAGTTCGCAGCGATAACGGCGGCGATGATAATAAGATGTCTCGTTAAACGCATAAAAACCTCCTTTTTAAACTTATACATATATTATCAAAAAATAGAAAAAAAAATAGGGGGTATTTTCGCGGCATTCCCGCCGCAGGAAACCAATTTGCTTTTTCTTTTTTCCTGTGATATAGTTAAATACTGATAATAAAATAAATATAAGGCAACTTGATATGGATTGTACTCGCAAACTATTGAACGGCGACGAGGCCATCGCTTACGCCGCCAGGAACGCCGGATTAAACCTCGGCATAGGATATCCCGGCACTCCTTCCACGGAAATTCTTGAGACCTTCTCGAGTTTAGGCGGCTACGCCCAGTGGGCGCCCAATGAGAAAGTCGCGGCAGAAGTCGCCATCGGCGCCGCCTTGGCCGGCGGCAAAGCCATCGTCACCATGAAACACGTCGGCATGAACGTGGCCGCCGATCCCTTCTTCACGGCCGCCTACACCGGCGTCAAAGGATCGCTTGTCATCTGCGCTGCTGACGACCCCGGCATGGCCTCCAGCCAGAACGAGCAGGACAGCCGCCGCTACGCCGTGGCCGCCGGACTTCCGATGCTGGAACCCGCCGATTCCCAGCAGTGCTACGATTACCTGCTTTTGGCGGTGGAACTCTCCAATAAATTCGGAACGCCCGTTATATTGCGTCTTACCACCAGAGTCTGCCACAGCAAGACTATCGTGAAGGTCGGTCCTTTTAACGAACCTAAGACGCCCTCCTATACTAAGGATGCCAAGAGCCACGTCATGGTTCCGGCCTTCGCGAGACTGGCGCATGTGAGATTAAGAAAAAGATTGAAAGATCTGGAAGAATGGAACTGTGAGAACGGCCCCTGCACCTTCCTTGGTCCTGAAGGCGCCCAATCCGGCGTCATCGCCACCGGCATCTCCGCCATGCACGCTGCGGAAGCTTTGCCCGAAGCGAGGATCATGCAGCCCGGCATGACGTATCCCCTGCCCCTGGCCAAGATCAAAGAATTCGTGAATTCCCATGAAGGCAATCTCGTCGTGGAAGAAGGCGACCCAATCGTAGTGGAAACCTTATTGGCCAACGGCCTGAAAGTCCGCGGCAAAAAGGAAGCCTTCCGCTTTGGCGAACTGAACGTGGCCAGAGTTAAAAAACTCGCCGCTGACGACGTTACTCCCGATCCCGCGCCCGCTCCCGGAAAACCCCCTCAGCTCTGCCCGGGCTGTCCGCACAGGCTTACCTTCCAGGCTTTGCATGATCTGGGCTGCACGGTCTGCGGCGACATCGGCTGCTATACCCTTGGCGTCCTGCCTCCCTATGAAGCCATGGACACCTGCGTCTGTATGGGCGCCTCCATCAGCGCGGCTCTCGGCATGCGCGAAGTCTTGCCCGCCGAGCAGGCAAAGAGGATCGTCTCCGTCATCGGCGACTCTACCTTCATGCACAGCGGACTTACGGGACTCGTGGACATGGTCTATAACAGACCGCCCCACGGCCACGTCGTGATATTGCTTGACAACTCCACCACCGCCATGACCGGTCTGCAGGAACATCCGGGCACCGGCCGCAGGCTCGACCACACCGAGACAGTAAGAGTCGATCCCGCAGCCGTCGCCAGAGCCATCGGCGTGAGAGTCGAGGAAGTCGATCCCCTAGCCATGAAGGATACGCTGAAAGACTTCATCCAGGAACAGCTGGATAAAGAAGACGTCTGTATGATAATCATGAAACGCTCCTGCCTCTTAGCCTTGAAACATCTTAAAGACAGGGAAAAAGCTCAGGCTGAGGAAAAGAAAAATTAAGGAGAAAACAATGAAGAATATCAATATAGTTTTTGCGGGCCTCGGCGGCCAGGGCGTTTTGAGAGCATCCGACATCACCGCGGAAGCCGCCTTCCTGACCGGCTTCGACGTTAAGAAAGCGGAAGTGCACGGCATGAGCCAGCGCGGCGGCTCAGTGAGTTCCGACGTGCGTTTTGGGGAAGGCATCAAAAGCCCGATGATCCCTGCCGGCACAGCAGATTATCTCGTCCTTCTGGACGCTTCGCAAAAAGAGCCGAACGCTCTGTATTGCTCGGAAAGTACGGTCATCATAGATCCGGGCGTTATTAAAATTGAAGCGCTGCCTAATCCCAAAGGCCTGAACGTGGCGCTGCTGGGCTATCTTTCCAAAATGCTTCCGGAAATTCCGGAAGAGAACTGGCAGAAAGCCCTGGAAAACAACTTCCCCGAAAAACTCCGGGAATCGAACACGATCGCCTTCAACGTCGGCCGCGAAGCAAACAACAACTAAAAAAGAAGGCGGCGAAACGCTGCCTTCTTTTTTTAACTATTCTGTCCTTGATATTGGACGGTAATTATATAAACGATCTTATTCTTGTCATCGATTTTGTATATGGCAAGATAATTGTCTATCAGCAGTTGTCTGTATCCTTTTCCAATGAATCGTCCTTCCAATCTTTCTTGATGTGATTCAGGAAATATATCGAGCGATTCTATGGCCGCTATTATCCGATCAGTTTGCTTTTTAGCATTTTCGGGAGATAGTTTTTCCGACATGATGTATTTATAAATATTCTCGATGTCGCGGAACGCTCTTGGATACAGTCTGACATGATATTTATCCATAATATTTCTTGTCTAGTTTTTTCTTGGCTTTCTTCAAGTCCATTGTCTTCCCGCCCTTCTCGATTTCTTTTTCCGCTTCAAAAATCGCCTGGTCTATCCTGCTGATCCTTACGAGACGATCATAGAGCTCCGCGCTCATGATCACAAGATCGCTGTATCCGTTTTTGGTTACGAAAATAGGTTCTTTCTTGTTGTGAGCCATTTCAGATATTTCACTGGTTTTTCTTAGGTCTCTGATTGGAATGATCGTTGGCATATGATATAACCTCCTATTTAGTTGTAGCACTATTATATCATAATTATGCCATACATGCTTTTGATATTCTGTTTGCAAACTTCTTTGTTGAATACTATTTTTGAGCATGTTAACACATGCTGTAAAAAAATAAAAGCTTTTTTGAAAATTCTATTGATCGTGATGGCTTGTGTAATAAAAAAGCTCTTCCCTTTAAATTTGGGAAGAGCTTTTTAATCACTTTAAAGCGAAAGTATGATCGACCGAGCAGTGGCCGCTTCCATTGGGTTCGGCAGCTTTTAGGGCGGCGGTCAAATAGGCTTTGGCGTTTTGGGCGGCGGAATAGATGTCTTCGCCTTTGGCAAGGTAGGCTGTAAGGGCTGCCGAGAAGGTGCAGCCGGTGCCGTGGTCGCAGCGCGTGTCGATGCGCTCGGTGGGGAGATAGAATTGTTTTACTGAGTCTGGCTCGTTGATGAGAATGAGATCATCGAAGGCGTGACTCCCCTGCTCGGATTTGCCGTGGCCGCCTTTTATAATGACGGCCTGGGGGCCGAGAGAAAGGATCTTCTGGGCGGCTAAAATTCTCGCTTCTTCGGAGTCGATCTTTATACCGCTTATTTCTTCCGCTTCCGGAATATTGGGAGTGACTACGGTCGCGAGCGGGATGAGAAGATCCTTGAGGTTTTGGATCGCGTCGGGGGCTAGGAGTTTTGCGCCGCCCTTGGCGATCATCACGGGGTCGAGAACGTAAATAAGGCGGCGGTGACGCAGGGAATGCGCCACCGCCGCGATTATATCCGCGGTTCCCAGCATGCCGCTCTTTACGGCGTCGGTCCCGATGTCATCCAAGACGGCCTCGATCTGCGCGGAGACGGTCTCCGGTTCGATCAATTGGTAGTCTTGCACTCCCAGGGTGTTCTGCACGGTGACGGCTGTGATGGCCGTCGTGCCGAAGACCTTGAGGGCCGTGAAGGTCTTGAGGTCGGCTTGGATCCCGGCGCCTCCGCCGGAATCGGAACCCGCTATCGTAAGAGCTCTGGGCCGCACTTTTTACTTTTCGTCGAGGCAGGCCACGCCGGGGAGGACTTTGCCTTCCAGGAATTCAAGAGAGGCGCCGCCGCCGGTGGAGACGTGGCTCATCTCAGAGGCCTTGCCGCTCTTCTTAACGGCGCTGACGGAGTCGCCGCCGCCAATGATGGAAACGCCGCCGTTGGCTTTGACGGTCGCCACAGCGTCGCAGACGCCGTAGGTGCCCTTGGACAAGGGGGCGAACTCAAAGCAGCCCATGGGGCCGTTCCAGACCACGGTCTTGGCGCCTTTCAGAGCTTCGCTGAAGAGAGCAACGCTCTTGGGGCCGATATCGAGGCCCATCCAGCCGTCAGGAATGTCGCCTTCGCATTCTTTGATCTGAATGTCGGAAGCGTCCTTGGTCTCGGGGAATTTGTCGGCGATGAGGTTGTCAACAGGCAGAAGGATCTTGACGCCTTTTTTCTCGGCTTCATCCAGCATATCCTTGCAGTAGGCGACCTGTTCGTCTTCGCAGAGAGAGTTGCCGATCTTCATGCCCTGGGCTTTCTTGAAAGTGTAGGCCATGCCGCCGCCGATGATGAGGGTGTCAACTTTGGCGAGAAGGGCTTTAACGACAGCCAGTTTGTCACTGACCTTGGCGCCGCCAAGGATCGCGACGAAGGGACGCACCGGATTCTCAACGGCGTCGCCCAGGAACTGGATCTCTTTCTCAAGCAGGAAGCCGGAAACGGCGGGTTTCAGATAATCGGCGATGACGGCCGTGGAGGCGTGGGCGCGGTGGGCCGTGCCGAAAGCGTCGTTACAGTAGAGGTCGCCGTAAGAAGCAAGCTTCTTGGCCATTTCAGCCCGCTTGGTCTTCAGTTCGGCTTTCTTCTGCTGGTATTCTTCTTCCGTCAGATGGATGCCTTTCTTCTCGTCGTCCTTTTTTACTTTGCCGTCTTCAGCTTTGTAGAAGCGGGTGTTTTCCAGCAGGGCGACTTCGCCGGGCTTAAGAGCACTCACCACTTCATCGGCGGCCATGCAGTCGGGAACGAACTTCACTTCCAATCCCAGCTTGGCGCTCAGCGCCTCGGCCACGGGCTTCAGGGTGAATTCCGGTTCAAAGCCTTTGCCTTTGGGGCGGCCCAGGTGGCTCATAAGAACTAATGACCCGCCTTGCTCAAGAACATATTTAATGCTGGGGAGAGCGGCCACTATTCTTGTGTCGTCCGTTATTTTGCCGGAGCCGTCCTTGGCCATGGGGACGTTGAAGTCCACGCGCATGACGACTCTTTTGCCTTTGAGATCAACGTCTCTTAAAGTTTTCTTGTTCATAAAAAATTCCTTTTAAGTTTTATGAAAAAAGGGGCGGGCGGCTGACGCCTCCCGCCCCTATGACATAGGATCGCTTTTATTCGCTTACTTGGCGACGACGCGGACCATTTCCAAAACTTTGTTGGAATAGCCGATCTCGTTGTCGTACCAGGAAAGGACCTTGACGAAAGTCGGGTCGAGCTGGATGCCGCCCTTGGCGTCGAAGATGGAGGTCAGGGTGCAGCCGCGGAAGTCGGTGGAGACCACAGCGTCTTCAGTGTAGCCCAGAACGCCTTTCAGTTCGCCTTCAGAAGCCTTCTTCATAGCGGCGCAGATAGCGGCGTAAGCGGCGTCTTTGTCCTCGGCGGGGGCCTTTTCGAGTTCCACGGTCAGGTCAACCACGGAAACGTCGGAGGCCGGGATGCGCATGGACATACCGGTCAGTTTGCCGTTCAGTTCAGGAAGAACTTTGCCGACAGCTTTGGCAGCGCCAGTGGAGCTGGGGATGATGTTCTCAAGAATGCCGCGGCCGCCGCGCCAGTCTTTCTTGGACGGGCCGTCAACGGTCTTCTGAGTGGCGGTGGCGGCGTGCACGGTCGTCATAAGGCCGCGCTTGATGCCGAAAGCGTCGTTCAGAACTTTGCAGATCGGGGCTAAGCAGTTGGTGGTGCAGGAAGCGTTGCTGATGATGTCCTGGCCGGCGTAGGTCTTGTCGTTGACGCCGAAGACGAACATCGGGGTGGCGTCCTTAGAAGGAGCGGACATGATGACTTTCTTGGCGCCGGCGGTTATGTGAGCGCGGGCCTTTTCATCGGTCAGGAAGAGGCCGGTGGATTCGATGACGACTTCGGCGCCGACTTCGTTCCACTTGAGGGCGGCGGGGTCTTTCTCAGCGGTCAGACGGATCTTCTTGCCGTTGACGATGAGGTTGGTGCCTTCCACGGCGATCTCGCCTTTGAACTGGCCGTGCACGGAATCGTAGCGCAGCATGTAAGCGAGATACTCGGGTTCAAGAAGGTCGTTGATGCCGACGACTTCGATGTCGTTGGCGAAATTCTGGACCGCCGCGCGGAAAACCATGCGGCCGATGCGGCCGAAGCCATTGATACCAACTTTAATAGCCATAAAATTCTCCTATGGATATAGAGGTTTTTGCCCAATGGGCAGATTAAGTTATAAAAATGTATCGGTTATTCTAGCATAACCTTATTTTCGGCGCAAGGGCCGTCCCCCATCTCCCAAGTCAAGAGCGGGTTGACTTTGAAAAGGCAAAGTGGTATTATCTTAAGCCTAAACCTTTAAAAGGGAATAAGCGTTTCCGAGCATGACGATTGTTCCGCTTTTTTGGTACGGAAAAAAGAGTACTTTTCTTTATTTAACTTAAGGAAATTATGAAACAGCAAGACGTCAACAAGACCTTCGTTCTCAAAGCTTCCGACGTCGATCAGAAATGGTATCTGATCAACGCCGAGGGCCAGAACCTCGGTCGACTCGCCACTAAAGTGGCCGACATTCTGCGCGGCAAAAACAAAGCCACCTTCACACCGAATGTGGACGGCGGCGACTACTGCGTCGTCATCAACGCCGAGAAAGTGAGCGTTACCGGCCGTAAAGCGACCGATAAGTCTTACACCAGCCACTCCGGTTATCCCGGCGGCTTCAAGCGCCGTAATTTCGCGGATGTCATCTCCTCCCATCCGGAACGTGTCATTCTGCACGCCGTGAAGGGCATGCTCCCCAAGAACAAGCTCGGATACTCCATCCTTGCCAAACTCA
>Ga0310690_10001562_pt1 | contig 40223 bp, 58 predicted proteins | sample AusTroGonzalo_MG_2_FD_207661 | JGI IMG/M metagenome (GOLD analysis project Ga0310690, IMG submission 207661) | Bovine rumen microbial communities from tropical cattle in Woodstock, Queensland, Australia - Gonzalo_04 (v2) (version 2) | ecosystem: Host-associated > Mammals > Digestive system >... | reverse complement strand
GGAAGTAAATGTATAACATGGCTTATTATAATCAACAAAATTTGATTGATAAAATAAACAATCAAATAGCAGATTTAGAGAAGACAAAAAATCAGTTAACACAAGTACCACAACCTACGAATTTAACGCAAAACTTTCAATTATCACCTAGTTACACAATGAGATTTGAAGACTCAATAGATGGAGTACAAAAAGAACGTGTAATGGTAGACACGCCTTTCTTTAGCAAAGATATGAGTGTTTTATGGGTAAAAAACGTTTCAGGAGACATAAAAACATACGAACTAAAGGAAATTATCAAAAAAGATGAAAAGGACCTTAAAATAGAATTTTTACAGGCTCAGATAGAGGAATTAAAGAAAGGAGCAAGCAATGCAAAACCAAATAATGATGATGTTAATGAACCAACTAAAGATGAGAAATCCAGCAATGTTTAAAACAATAGAACAAGCACAGCAAAACAATACAAATCCAGCAGAATTTTTTAAACAAATTACAAATAAAAGAAGTCCAGAACAGATGAATACATTTTATAAAAAGGTAGAGCAAATGGGTTTCTCTCCTGATGTAATAAACAAAATAAGGTATTAACACAATGTGTTGATATAAAAAAAGAAAGGAGGAAAATAAATGAACGGAGGAATTCAACCAACAGTAGAACTAGCAACAAATCAAGGTTATTGCCCATACCCAGTAATGTATGGTAATAATGGAGGTTTTGGTGGTTTTGGAGGTGATGGAGCATTATGGTTAATCGTATTATTGGCTTTAATTTGGGGCAATAATGGAAACAACGGATTTGGATTTGGAAACGGTGGTTTTGATGACGGATATGCTTGGTTATCAAACGGACAAAAAGAAATCATGACTAACACAAATAATGGATTTGATACATTACACTTAAGCAACCAATTAGAGGGAAATAGAGATGCAATCAATAATCTTTCAACACAAATTTGTTCTTCAACAGGAGACGTAGTATCTGCAATCAATAGTGGTTTCTATGGTGCAGAAATTGCTGCTGCTAACAGACAAATGGCCAATATGCAACAAAACTTTGACTTAAGTCGTCAATTTGCAGATTGTTGTTGTGAAAACAGATTAGGAATTGCTAATCTAAATTCAACTATTCTAAGTGAAAACTGTGCAGATAGAGCAGCACTTGCTGATGGATTAAAAGACGTTTTAATTAACCAAACTGCAAATACTCAACGTATCTTAGACCAATTATGCTCTGATAAGATAGATGAGAAAAATGATACTATCGCACAACTTCGCCAAGAACTTCTATATGCAAGAGGACAGGCTAGTCAAACTGCACAAACTCAAGCAATTACATCAAGCATTTACAATGAGTTAAAGAATTGTCCTGTAGGAACAGTGCCTGTATATGGTAATCAACCTATATTCACATGCCCAAATAGTTTAAATGGATGTGGATGTAGTGGAACAACTAGTCAATTTATTTAAGCATAGAGTAGACTACTACTAACTCGAATACGAGAACTTGCTAACTTAACGGTGCTTAATAGCACTTAACGGAGAATAGGCAAGTCCTATTCTTTTTTATGAAAGGAGAGATAAAAATGATAGAAACAATTATAAATGAACCATTAGCATTACCAAGTAATGCAAGTCCAATAACTTTTGATGAAACTGACATAAGAACTAGATGTGCTACTTGTAATTGTAACGGATGGTTAGATTATTCAAATGGAAACCCTAACTTTAAGATATTTGGAAATGGATATACAGGATATTATGATGTAGAATTTAGTGCTTCTGTAAGTACAGCAACTCCAGGAGTTGTAGCAGTAGGATTATTTCAAGATGGAGTATTAATTCCTGATACTGTGAGAGCAGTAACAATTGCAGCAGCAGATGATTTTGAGACAATTTCTTTTGATAAAAAACTAAGAGTATGTCCTCGAGGAACAACAAATATATCAGTACAAAGTGTATCAAGTGTACCAACACCAACAGAACCTACAACACCAATAGCAACCACACAAGCAATTATTACTAATGCTACATTTAGTATTTCAAGGTTAAACCGATGAATAGGGTAGATAACTTAAGTTTAGTATTACAAGCATTAAGTCTACAAATATTATTTAAAGATTACAACAATAGTGATTTAATGCAAGAATTACAAACTCAAGATGAAGTTTATCTTAAAAAAATAATTAAACAAAATGAAGAAATAAAAAAATCTATTGACAAACTATTGCAAATTATGTCAAAATGAAATTAAATAAAGTTATTAAAGGAGATATAATTATGCAAGAAATATGGAAACCAATTAGTGGTTATGATGGTTTATATGAAATAAGTAATTTTGGTAATGTAAAATCTTTAAAAAAAGAATGGGTAGGTTTTAATTACAAAAGCAACACACATCACAAAGTTACAATGAAAGAAAGAATAATGAAACCATCAATATCTAAATATGGATATAAACAAGTATTGTTAAGCAGAAGCAATAAGCAATCATTGAAATTAATTCATAGATTAGTTGCTGAAGCATTTATACCAAACGAACTTGATAAACCTTGTGTAAATCATATTGATGGTAATAAATTAAACAATAGAGTTGAAAACCTAGAGTGGTGCACTTATAAAGAAAACAGTTTGCACGCTTGGAAAAGCAAATTAGAAACATCATATTTAAAAGGAAAAACAGGAAAAGAACACAATTTATCAAAAAAAGTTATTCAATATGATATGGATGGAAAAATTGTAAAAAAATGGGACTGTATAAGTGATGCCGTAAGAGAATTAAAAATTGATGGTGGAAGAATTACAAAATGCTGCCAGCATAAAAAATATTGTCATACAGCAGGAGGATATTGTTGGGAGTATGGTAACAAAACTTCTTAAAGAAGGGAGTATTTATGGAAGACAAAATATTACAAAGAACAAGTGAATATATTGAAAAAGTTGGAGAACAAGGATTAGACACAGTAGATATGGACTATTTATCCAAAGTAGTAGATATTCACAAAGATATGACGGAGGTAAAAAATATGAATAATGGATATGGAAATTATAATGGATATGGCAACTATGGTGAATATAACGAAAATGGGCGTAGAGGAGTAGATGCTAAATATCGTGCTTCAAAGTATATGGATGGTATGAGAGGTGCATATGAAGCATACGAAGATGCTCGCAATGAATATAATAGAGGAAATTACGGTGCAAAAGAAGGTGGGTTGAAAGACCTAGAATATATGATGCACGCAGCAATGAAATTCATTAAAATGATAAAAGAAGAAGCAACTTCACCTGAAGAACAAGAAATCGTTAGAAAACATATTGCAAAGATAAGTGAAATGTAATGTATAAATATAAAAATATGAACCCATTTAATAGGGATATTGAAGATTGTGTTATAAGAAGCATCTCATTATTAACCAATAGAGATTGGGATGACACATATAAAGAATTGGTGTATTATTCATCACAAGATGGATATATGACTGATAATGTTGAATTTGTTGAAGAGTATTTAGATAAAAGATACCCAAGAGAGTGTCATTATTCAAAAACAGTTGGAGAATTTGCACAAGAACATCCTTATGGAAGATACGCTGTAACTATGCCAAATCATATAACAGCAATTATAAATGGAGTAATTTATGATACATTTAATCCAGGCAATAGAATAATGAGATGTGCGTGGAAAATAAAAGAGTACTAATCAAAGTACTCTTTTTCTTTCTTCAATACCAAGTTTATACCAATATCTTGCTGAACGAGGACTACAATAAACCTTATCAGCGATTTCTTGCCAAGTTAAGTGCCTTTTCTTTCCTCCATATTCTCTAATATATTCTTTTTCTTTTAACATAACAACTGCTTTAACACTTTCTCCGTATTTAGCAAGTCTTTCTATTTCTTTGTCTTTTAATAAGTTTAAATCATCAATTTTACCTTTTATATATTTAATAGTTGACTCTAGTTGTAGTTTATCTTCTTCTTCAATGTATTTAAGTATATTATCAATGTGCTTCCCACCATCAACTAAAACTTTATCAAATTGAGTTGCTTTAGGTAAAACTAATGTTTGTATTTTTTCTAATCTGTTTTGATAATATTCTAAATTATTTTCAAGTTCTTCTAGTTGATTATATATAATTTCTAAATTCATTCTTCCTCCACATAATCTTCTGTTAGTACTTGTATAACTTCTTGTTTATCAAACTCTTCTTTTTGTAATATTTCTAATGCTCTTTCTATTCTTCTTAATGCTCTTTCTTTATCTTCTATTGCCCATGTTGCTTCATCTTTCAACCGAACATTTACATCAATTAAATCCCCATAATACTTTTTTGTTTCGGCAAGTTCTTTTTTTATATCTTTAATGCTTTCCACAACTATACCTCCTCAATTTCTATTCCATATTTATGTTCAAATAGTTTCTTTTTTAATTTATAAATGTCTGTTTTAAACCCTTTTACATCAACAACATGGGTTTTATTATCATCACAAGAAATATATATAAAATCGCATTTATATGTTATCTCACGACGTGTTTTACCATTAATTTTAAACTTTTCTTGCAATAAAAATTCTTTTTGTAATTCAAGGTTTTTAATTTTACCAAATTTTTCAAGTGTTTTTAACTTAGAATAATAGTTTCCTTCTTTCATAGAGTCAAACTTTATTCCATCTATTACTACTTTTTTTGAATAATATTTACTCCTTAATTATCACTCCACAATATCAATTTTATTGCCAATTAATTTGTTCCAAAATATATAAAGTTTAAATTTAAAATCCTTTTTAATAAAAACTCTTATTTCTTTAGTTCTCGTATAATAAGGATTTACTTTTTTTGTAACAATTACTGCTATTTTTTTCATAACAAATCTTCTCCATAATTTTGTATTCCATAAGCACCTTGCCTATAAACTACTCTTGCAAAATCATGTATTTTCATTAAGATTTTAAATTTTTGATAACAATAACTTGTAAATTCACTTTTAGTCTTATTAAAATCTTTTGAATATTTTGCACTATCAAGCATGATTTCGTTCCATCTATCAGCAAGAGAAAGGGCTATTCTTGAAAGTTCGTATGCTGATGCATAATCACTACTATCTAACTTTTCAAAATCTTTTAATAGCCCATTATATAACTCAATATCTTTTTCTATCATTTCTTCGCCTTTTTTAATCCATATTTTTTACATAATCTACTTATGTTTGGTTGGTTTGTGCCAAATTCTTCAGCAATTTTTATCATAGTATATCCGTCATTAAGCATTTGTTGTATTTTATCAATATCATATTTAGTTTTACGTTTTGGTTCTTCTTTAAAGTTTACTATATCTTTAACATCTTCTTCTGATAGAATTCTATAATTGTATGATGTATCTAACCCATTTAAAGTCTTTTGAATAGTATTACTAAACATAGAACGATTTGATTTAGGAGATATAATTAATTGATTTTTGTGATTTAAGTATACTTTTGTTAAAGCATCTAACCAAATTATATCACGTCTTTTTTTTCTTTCTTTATGAATTAATTCTCCTATTTTTTCATAACCTTTTGAGTCTAACTCTTCATCTTCAATTATATGATAATAATCACTTAATAATTTGTCAACATCACTTTTTAATTCTGGTAGTTTATTACACATTTCATCAGCAATATTAATTTCTTTTTCCAATTCATCAAATAAATTAAGTATTTTTTGAATTTGGACTAAAAACTCTTCTTTCTTCATATTTTTATGCTCCTTTTATCTTAATAATTCCCATTTATAATCTTTTTTTAGAAAGGGAGGTCAGAGTCCATAATTTCTAACTGCTCACCAATTTCACTTTTTGTCTTAATACTGTTACCAAACTCTAAATATGGCTTATTTGTATCTTCTTTTACCTCCTGTTGCGTGTTTTGCGTCTTAGATAGGTATTCTATCTTGTCGGCAACAATTTCCGTTACGTGGCGTTTTTCGCCATCTTTTTCATATTCTCTATTTTGAATTCTACCTTCTACTAAAATCTTACTTCCTTTTTCACAATATTCATTTACGTTTTCAGCAGATTGGTTCCAAGTTATTATTGGAAAAAAATCAGTATCTTTTTGACCTCTAACTGCTAAATTAAACTTAGCAACAGGTGTTCCTGATGTTGTTTGTCTTAAATCTATATCAGTTGATATGTTTCCACTTAAAATTATTTTATTAATATCTCATCATTCCTTTCAATTTTTTTGTAATCTATGATACTTTGAATGTTCACTCCTTGTCATTAATTGTAAGTTTTCTATTCTATTATCGTTCCTAATTCCATTTTTGTGGTGAACAACCTCATCATCCTTCAACCATCTTCCTATAGAACATTCCATTATTAATATGTGTTCTAATATCCATCCTCTTGAGTCGCTTTTCGGATGGTCTGGAAAATATATTCTATAATATCCGTCGTGAAGTTGTTTCTTTCCAACACCACCAGATTTAGCAATTCTTAATTTTTCTTTTCTTTCTTCTGGAATTTTTGTTCCTTTTAGTTTAGAAAACTTACCTTTCTTAGAATTGCTTATTTTATTTTTTGTTTTATTAGTCATTTTAGGGCGTGATTGTATATTATACTTCTTTATATAATTATACACACTACCAACAGCAACACCTAATTCATCAGCAATTTCGTTCATAGATTTTTCTTCATCTAAGTATTTTTTTCTTAATATATTCTCGTCTATCATAATTCCTCCTTAATAAAAGGATAACATAATATTAAACATTATTCAAGCATATTCAATTACTTTGTTCATTTTTAAATTCCTCCTTCAAATTAAATATTTTTCCTTCTTTATTATGAGGCAACCATATCATAAAATAATTATCTACTGTTTCTCCTGTTAGATACTTAATTGCCTCATCGTACATTTTTATTTGTTTATAGCATTTTTCTCTGTTCTTTTTTAAATTTTGATTATAAGTTTTATAATCAAATATTGCTTTAGTAGAAAATAGTTCTTTATTTTCGTTATAAAGTCTTATAAATTCATAAAACTCACTTGTAAAACCATACTTTTTATCATTTAAAAATTCTTCTATTTCTTTATGAACAAGTGTTCCTTTTGTTTGAGCATATTCTAAAATAGATTTATCTATTCCTTCATATCCTCCATCATCCAGTAATTGAGTAACACTTGGTATTATTTTACCATTAAGTTTATAGCAATGCCATTCATCATTGTATTTTACTTCACTTTTAAAATCTTTAATACCTGTTATTAAATCTGCTGTGCCAGCATATTCATTAGTGTTTACTATTTTTTCCGTTAGCATTTGATTTCCTTTTAATTAACGCACAGGCATCTTCATAAAGCATATCTTCTATTTTATCAATCTTATAGTATTTAAGCATTGCATCAAAATTATCTTCAGGAATTAATCCTCTTATCTTTTTAATTTGTTCTTCTTCAATCTTTTTATTTTGATTTTCAATTGCATTTGTTACTTCTTCGGCACTTGCTATAGATGTATCAATTCCAAATCCTGCCATACCTAAAGCACGCCCTACAGCACTTGTTTCACAGTTTTCAATGTAAGATGTTTTATTAATAAATGTAGAGTTTTCTTTTTCATATGCTGTTCCCTTCGATAATTGAACACAATCTCCATTATCGTCATAATATCCTACATTTGCTTCAAACACACAAACTCCATTTTCATTGCTTAACATTCTAGGAATAATATATCCAGTTGGATAAACCATTCTAAATGCCTTTACTCTTTGATTTACTTCAGCATATTCTTTGCCTTTAATATCAGTTGTTAATATACTTTCATTTGCTAACTTAATATCTTCGTATTTTATATTCATTTTAATCCTCCTTTAATACGTAGTTTACATAACTTGATTTTCTACCATATCTATCAATAAATTCAATTTTTTCATTAATAATATTCATATTATAGTGGTATCTTAAATTATAAATAATCGCACTTAATCTTGTTGCACCATATTCTTTAATTGCTTCCCATGTTGTTATGTGACCTTTTTCAATTAAATGTAATTGAACCGCTTTTGTTTTATTCATTCTTGCTCCTTTCTAATGGTTATTCCCCACCATTTATTTTCTTCTCTACTTAAATTATACTCTTTAGAGTACTCATCAAATACATCTTCATATATTTCGTCACCACGACAAAACTTTATTTCTTTTAGTTTACCATTTACTAATTCTTTAAATTCTTCTTCAGCCCATTTTTTTGCAAATTCTTTCATTTTCTGTGCTTCAAGTTCTTCACTATCGCTCATAATAAATTCGTCATAATATTCTAATGTCGTCATATAAGTTTCTCCATTATTTTTAGTTTTTTAAAATCTTTTTCACTAGCATAAGGAATTCCTTTATACGTTGGCAAATCTCTTTCATAACACAATGTTAATAAGTTATTAGGAATAATATCTTCAAGATACGTAATATCATTTTTAACGGAAAATAATAGTTTCATAGGACCATAAATTCTAGTAAACAAATCATTTGTAGGTAATTCTAATTCATATTGACCATCTACTTTGTGTTCTTCTTTTAGTTTAGGGAAAACTGTATACATAAGATATTTATAATTTTTTCTAAAATATCTTGATAATGCTTTTTTTCTTTTACGAAATTCATTCTCATTCTGATATTTTATCATCATATTCCTCCAAACTTGTATTTTCTACTTCACCACTTGCTATCTCAAAAAGCAAATTATAACTCCAAATACCAGTATCTCCACGATATTTATCTATTTTTTCATCATACATAGCAAGTTCTTTAATATCTTTTCCGTAATTAACAATAAAGTTTTTATGTTCTTTAATTATCTTTTCCAATTCGTTTAAGGAAATCTTTGAGTTCTTCACTTTTCTCTTCCTCCTTTATTTCCCAATTAGGTAATTCATTACTAACTTTTAAATTATTTTTTGTTTGATTAGATTTTTCCCAAGTAATAATTTTTTGTTTCCAATTCTTAACTTTATTACCTTTACTATCTATCCAATTACCTGTTTCAAAGTATTCATAAAATGTTTTTGGATTTACATTGTTGTTTCTTTCTTTGCAATAAGTTTCTATTTCTTCTAATGTTGGTTTAATAAATCTTTTTTCTTTATATATTTCTTTTTTACTTGTATTATTGTTACTTGTATTATTATCTTCGTCTTTTTGTGAATACCCCTCTTCTTCATTTGTGAATACGTATTCATTTTTGTGAATACCTATAAGTTTTATTTCTCTTTGTACTACCTCTTTACCATCAGTTATGTAAGAAATATCAATATATCCTCTTTCTTTTAAGTCTTTTATCCATCTACTAATAGCACTTGGTTGAACATCGTATAACTTAGCAAAATAATTATTTGAAGCAGTGCATATTCCATATTTGCTAGATAAAGCAGTTATTTCACCATACATCAATTTTTCATTTGCTCTTAAAGTGTTGTCATACCTTATATTTGCTGGAATTATTGCATAATAACTAGGTTTTTCGTTCACTTTATTTCTCCTTTCTAATTGGTTTTAAAACAATTTCATTGTCGTAAATTTCCATTATATATTGTGAACCCCATTGGTCTACAATAAATTTTGGAATAATAATCTTACTTGTATTTGTATCTACGTTTTTTTGAAATACAAAAATTGGTTTTTTCATAATTTCCTCCTCTCATTATAATTATATACCATTTTAAAGGTATAGTCAATTCCTATTTTTTGTAAATCAAGTCTTCTTCGTTCCAATTTTTATATTTACTTTGAAGATATTTTCGTATTTTTTCTTTAATTTTTAATCTTTCCTCCTTTGTTCCAAAATCATATTTTCTATGGCATTTATTTTGTGTTAATTCAGTACATAAAGTAACAATGTTTTCTTCTATACCAAGACCTCCTTTTTGTCTTGAGATATAGTGTGCATTAGGCATTACATTACAATAATTGCCACATATAACACATCTTCCTTTATCTCTTTCAAAAACTTTCTTTTTAACCGACATAGGAATATCTGTTTTTTTGCTTCTTTTTGTTTTCATTAATTCTCCTTTAGTTTGTCATATGCCCATCTTACAAAATCGGCTTTATTCATCCCTTGAGCCTTTAAATATTCACATAAATCTCTATATTCTTCTTTAGTAAGTCTTGCTGAAAATAATTTAGTTAACTTATTGTTTCTGTTTATGTTGTAAGCAATTTTATTTTTTCTTGCGTTTTCTGATAACATTATTTCACCTCTCTATCATAAATGTATTTATAAATCTTATAATAAATACTTCTTGTATCATAAACTAAATCGTCTTTTTCCATTGAATAAATAATTGGTATCTTATCTTTCAAAAATAAAAGCATTTCTTCTATATTTGTTTTTTTTACTTTTTCTTTCATATTCTCACATAAAATTAGCAAGGTCTTTTTTATTAATCATATATTTAGGTAGTTGAATTAAAAAATCAAAATCATCAACGTCTTCGTTTATCACAATTGGATAACTCCTATAAGTTTTAATTTCAACTAAATTTTCATTATTGAATTTCATATACTCAATATACTTTTGCAGCATATAAGAGTACATTTTATAATTTATTTCTATTGCTTTTATTTGAAGATACCAACATTGTTCTAATATTTCAATTTTACTATCTAATTCTTCTAACATCATTCTTTCTCCTTTACCTTTACTTTAGGTTTTTCTTCACTTTCGTATTTACCTTCTTTTGTTTTTATCTTAATGTACTTATCCCATATATAAGGGTCTTTTTGTTGTTTAGTTAGCATTAATCTTCTTCTCCCCAAAAATAATCTTGTTCCATTTCTTCATAGTTATTTTGTGGTTCATAACTTTCTAATTCTTCTAATGGCATAGATATATCTTTTTTATCTACTTTATCTAAAATATCACAACTAACATCTTCACTTGTTTTAGTTATATTATCATAATCAATAATCAATTCAACATCTGACATCTCATCAAAATTTTCTAACGAGTGAATACCACATCTACACCAATGTTCTTTTATCCTATCACATTGTTTTAAAAGTTGTTTTAATGTTATATCTTCTGGTGCTTCTGCAATAAATGAAATATCACACCCATCTAAATAAAATTTTATTTTATTCATTTTATATCTCCTGCTTTATCTAATATTTCTAAAAACATTTCCATATATCTTTTTATTACTTTTCCTGTATGTATATCTCTTTTTGCGTGTTCTTTTTCTTCTTCAACATCTAACCATTTTTCACTTTGCTTAATGTTTTCTTCTGCTATTTTTAGTTCTCTATTAGCACTTTCTCTAACTTCTTTTATGATATTATTTAGTCTTTCTATTTCTTCTTTATATTGTTCTATATCCCATTCTTTAAAATAATCATAATCTTCATTATCATAATCTTCTATCATTTATTCATCACTTCCAGTTAAAATATTTTCAAAATATTCTAATATTTCAAATCCTCTTAAACCCCATTCTGTTGTCTTATAGAATTGTATTTTTTTTAACAATTCATTTATGATATTATTTAGTCTTTCTATTTCTTCTAAATATGGTGTTGTTATTGTTTCTACTGTTTTAAGCATTGTCATACCATTTGGGCTATTAAAATCTAATTCTTTTGTATCTTCTCTTGTTTTATATCCATATTCTTTTGCAATTTGTTCATAAACATTATGAAATCTTCTTGTTGTTTCTTCTAAATCTAACTTATTCACTCTTTATCACTTTCCTTTATTGTTAGCCTTTATCGCTAATCTTGCACTTAATATTCCTATTTCAGTTAATCTAGGATTTTTACTAAATGTACCCCAATTATGTAAATAACATTTTTCTTGATTTGTTGATAATATTAAGTTTTCTTTACTATAATCGTTATGGTCTTGATTTAAAAACAATACATAATCTTTTTTATTTAATTTACAATTATGGTATTTTTCATACATTACTCTTGTTTTCTTTCTCCATATATTAGGTTGTGCTACTTTTACATAAAGACCGTCTTTTGTCATTCTTTCTGCACCTATTGGATATTTTGCTACCCCTCTAACCATTTTTTCTTGAAAATCAATATATCTTTCTTTTATCTTGTGTCTTCTTAAATAACTTTTCAAAGCATTTTTTGAAAACTTTATTTTATATGTTTTTTCTACTAAAGATATAAAATCTTCTTTTGTATATTTGCTAATGTTGTTTCTAACAAAATATTCAAATTGTTTATCATATTTATTTTTCACGTTTTGATACACCTTTAATTTTAGATTTTAAAGCAACTTTGCTTTCTTCAACCCTAATAACTAAATTACAAGATTTAATATAAGTATTTGCTAATTGAGAAATTGCATTACTACGTGCAACCTCATCACTTATATTTTCTTTTGCTTTATCAATTCTTTCTAGGTTGTTGATTAGTTTTTCTTGAATTTTTTTAATATCGGTTTCCATTATTTATCACCTCCTTACACTTTACTTTCTACCACAAATCTATTGTTTCTATAATAAACTCTTATAGAACAACCACTCCAATATCCTTGACTATTCAAGCATATTTGCAATTGTTTTTTTATTTCTTTATCAGTTCCAAAAACAACCTCACCAAAATCTTTCATTAAATCTAAAAATTCATTTAAAATCTTTTTATTTACTTTTATCATTATTAGTTTTCTCCTTTAATTTTTTATAATTTTATATAAACCTTCTAATTGAATATTGTTTCTAACAAATATTCGTGTTCTACTTTAGAAAACATATCAGTTTGAATAAAATCAAAATTTTTCTTTTCTTTTAATGCTTTTACATAGATGTCTTGAATTTTACAAATATCTTCATATATATCGTCTAAATTGCCATCTTTTCTTAACTTTTCTAATTCTTGAATAGTGCTATCATAATTATTATTTTTAGCAATAACTTTTAATAATTTACCATACATAACTAGCATAGCACCTTTGTTGTAATATTCACTTGTCATTATGCTTTCTAAATCGTTTCCCATTTCCTCATAATCATTTTCTATTTGTCTTAAATAAACATTTATATTTTCAATATAATTTTTCATAATTTCCTCCTATTTATTGAAATTTTCTAAACTATCATATTTAAAGATTACTTTATCTTTAAATAATTTATCTAAATCTTGTCCTATATTTTTAACTATTTTCATATTAAATGCGTCTTCGTATACTATTGCAATTTTATCGTGTTTGAATTTTTTAGTATATTTTTTATATAATCTTTCGTGTTCATTCAATTGTAATAAATCACTAAACAAGTACTCATATCCTTTCTTTTCATAATGCCATTTATCTTCTAAATGATACATTTTGTCGTATAAATCGTCTAATTCCTTAAATAAAACACCTCCAATATAATTGTTTGATAAATCTTCAATTTCTTTTCTCAAATCTTTATTCAGATTATAATCAATATTGAAAATATCCATACCTCCCCACGCATCTTGAGAATAATATCCTATTTTTTTACCTTTGTAATATACATTTCCTTGTATTAATTCTTCTTCCTCATGCCCCCTAAAGTTCTTTATTCCTTTTAATTCAAAACCATTAATCTTTGACATAATTTACCTCCTTTAATAAGTCTTTTATCATTAGTTTTGCCTCAATTCCACTAATTTTATCATTGTTTACAATATCTTTAATTTTTTGTATTAATTCTTCCATTACCAAATCACCTCATAATTTTCATCATAAATTATAGGATTTACTGCTATTAAATCATATTTACCTTTTTCGTATTCATATAATTCTAATGTTTCATAGTCAAAATACAATTCTCTTTTACCTACTTTTTCAATATCACCAGTGCCATCTAAATCTACATACCAATTTTTTTCTAATTCAAATAAATTATCAGTATCTAAATCTTCTTCATTGTAGTAATAATTTTCTTCTTTATCTAGTTTGTCTATTTCTTCTTGTTTTCTATAATAATTACTATACCAACTATCATAATAATCATAGTCGTTATAATATCCATAATAAGTTCTAGTTTTATATGTAGAATTACTAAACTTTAGATTATTATCGTCTATAAAATCACCTATAAAGTAAAGATTATCTTCTTTATCTAGTATAGTAAACTTAGAAGACGTAATTTTTTCAATTCCATATAACATATCTTTGTTTTTGTAAAAGTCTTTAAAGTGCGAATATATTGGATAAATATATTTAGAAATAAACTCTTGTGTGTCATTGAGACCAGTACTTGTTCCATATCCACTTATAACTCCATTATGTACTATTCCAATATCTTCTTTTGACAAATGTTTTGCCCTTAACATTCTAGTATTATTTGAGATAGGGTATGGGTGAGTATTTTCTTTTATTTTTTGCCCACTTGTTCCAATTCTACAATGAATTACCAAACTTTTACCTTTAAAATCTTTAAATTCAGAACATAAAGATTTGTAATGCTTTATAAAAGCATCATAATTCATATATCCTTTATCAATAACAACTTTTCCATTTTTTACATACATAAATCCAGCACCATCACTATTATATGTAAAACTATTTTTTAATTCTTCTTCACTAGGAAGACGTCCATATTTTTCTTTAGCAATTATAATACACATATTATTTAACCTCACTTTCAAAATTACTAATTAATTTATCAATTTGTTTATCATATCTTTCATAACGTTTAGAATTATTCGGAAAACTTGCTTTAGTATTTCTTATATAATCTTTAATATTTGAAAATGTTACATAATTATTAGTATCTAATGCGTGATGCAAGTCAATAATTCTCTGTAAGTAATTAGTTCTATATCTAAAGTCTCTATTAAAGTCTTCAACCTTTTGTGACATTTGCGATAAATTATTAGTTTTGATATCTTTTAGAGTAAGATTAGATATTTCATTATTTACATATTTCGCCATATTGTTAAGTACTCTTTTTAAATCTTCTTTTAATTTACTCATAGCATTTTCGTATTTTTCTAGGATATATGTTGTATCTTTTGCATACTTATCAATGTTAAATACACCATATTTTTGTGCTTGATTTCTTAATTCTTCACCTATCAATAAGTCTTGCCAATTTATTTTATTTAGTTCTCTTTCTTCGTTTAGTGCTAATTCCATTAAGTTATGAATAAATTGCATATCACCCCAAAATTCTTCAAAGTTATTAGCACCATTGAAAAATCTAAATTCAATAGTTTTTTCGTTTCTTAAATTAAGTGCGTTGTATCTTTCTTGATAACCCTTTATGTATTTGTCTTTTATGTATTTAGTAGATTGAAAATTAATTTTACTTTCTTCAGTGCAATTATCAGTTAAGAATTTCGCCCATTGTGATAATTGGGAAGTTCTTCTTCTTGATAACTTTTTAATTTCTTCTTTAAAACTTTCTAGTAATACAATAATTCTTGATATTACATTATCACTAGGTCTTGACACGTGGAAATGTAGACCACAACCCCCACAGTTTTTATAATTTAATTCTTTAATTCTATCAAAAAACTTTTGATAATTTTCTTTATTTTCTTGTAAATAATTCCAAGTCTCTGGGTGAGTGACAACCTCTACACCACCATATCTTAATGATGAGTCTCGCATACCTACTGCATTAATATTAGATATTGCTTCTAATATTTTATCATTGTTAATTTCTCCAGTAGGTTCAAGTTCAATTTCCTTTCCTATAAAATAATCTTTTTCAGTGTCTTTTTCACTTTTAAAAAATTGCCAATCACAAAACTCATGATAATTATATATTCTATTATTATCCATATTTTCCTCCATTTCTTCATAACAATTGTCACATACATGTCTATCTTCATTTTCTACATAGTGCATATCGTCAATATGATAATATTGATTACAACCTTCACAAAAATAATAATCGCCATTATCAAAACAACAATCGCATACCTCATAACTACTTCCATCTATTCTATGAATAGTAGTATAACCTTCGTTATATGTTTGACAGTCTTCACAATAATTATAATTATCAAGACAACTTTCGCAAACATATCTATCCCTATCTTCTATATGATACATATTATCATTGCTACATATTTCGTCACAATCTTCACAAGTAAAATAATTTTCTTCGTGGCAACCTTGACACAAATACCCCCCATCATATTCATAATATTCTCCAGTAATCACTTGTTGACAGTCTTGACAAATTTTTTCATTGTCCATAATTAACCCTCATTTCTAGTGCTTTTTAGCACTTTATAACCTACTCATTGAATAGATTATAAACTACTAAAAAGTAGTTTTTGCCTTTCATTGCATATTGTCACCTATGCTTTAGCAAGTGGGGAGGTCTTCCACTCCTTGTATCAATTACACGTTCTCTTCTTATAATTTCTTATAATTACCCTATATTAAGGGACTTGCTAGGTCTATGATTTATGATTTACCTTATTTCTACTCGCCAAATATTGTTTATCTTATAAGTATTCTTACAAGTAGGGACTTTACTTTTTAGTAGTTTTTCGATATGTTTTATAACTTAAATTGGTTAACTTTCAACGTTTCCAATAGTGGAATACCACCTAGAATTGTCTACTCGTAGACTTTATACCTCTAAAAGTATCATATCTAGTAAATATAAATATTTTTCAAAGAACAATTTGCCTTTTCCCTCGTTGCAATTCCATTATACTATGAAACAATTCTAATTGTCAAGAAAAAGTTTTTTGATAAGTTTTTATTGTGTAATTTCGTGCAATTTATTACTTGTCTCATAATATACTATAGACATCAGAACATCTACAATATAACATAGGAGGTCGCGTTCCAAACACAAACCTATCAATAACAATTGACTATGAATTATCTCAATTGGTGTTTCCTCTTTCGTTGTAATTCCATTTTACTACAAACAATATTAATTGTCAACAATTATTTTTTTGTGTCGCTTTAATGCTTTCATTTGCTTTCTTAACCCTATTCCAAAGTTATCGACTTTACGTTATATTGTTTCAGTGATTTAATACTAACAATTCAAGACTAACAACTATATAATTGTCTACATTGTTTTGTTGCCTATCTCCTCGTTGCAATTACATTGTATCATAGTACAATTTCAATTGTCAACAAAAACTTTATAGAAATTTTGTTCGATATACACTATTTGCCATATATTGCCTATATTACTATGTTATATTATTACTATGGAAAAACTAAATGATAAACAAAGATTAGATATTATTACTCTATGCAAAGTAGATAACTCTAAAGAAAACATTGAAAAAGTCGCTAATGACTACAACATTACTACTAGGTACATTTACAAACTACTTAAAAGTGAAACGTCTAAAGAGTTGGAGAAAAGTATAAAAGAACGTGGAAACGAGTTCAGCAAAAGAGCAAATGAGATTATTAAGTTATTGCTTGATAAAATAGAGGAAAAAGCACTAAACGACGATAAAACAACGTTATCTCAATTGTCTACTACTCTAGGTATTTTATACGATAAGAGTAGACTAGAGAATAACTTGTCTACTGAGAACAAAGCAATAAATATTAATATTAAAATAGAAAAGTAAAACAAGTTTACATAATGTCAGTTATAGGTAGCGAACGTGTGTTCGAGTGGTGTACTGGTAGAGGTAAGAGGATATAGAACAGATGTTCGAGTACTCCCCCCCCTATATAGTGTATGCCTCAATAAAAAAGGTACTACATATCTATACATACTACTATATACATACACATACACGTAATAACGTAACAAAGGGCATTGTTAGCCCCAAAGGGTTGGGGTAAAAAAGGATGTAACGATAATTAGGGAAATACGAGAATTCGAATATTCGTAAGAACTATGTGTAGGGAATCTGAGCATATAAGACCCTATACGAGGCTGACGAGCCTCTTTTTGATGTAAAATAGCACTTGAAGATGTAAAATTGACAGGTGTTGAAAAATAAGGCTAAAGTGCGGTTCGTCCACAGGCGAAATACTAAATTATAGAGTGTAAAGCACCCCCCTATTAAAAAAGGTATGGGTTAATTAATAAAGATACTATAAAGGAGAAATATGAAATACAGTGTAATAATACCGTGTTATGATGCACCTGAGGAATATTTAAGAAGGTGTTTAGAGAGCGTAAAGAACCAGACACTACCTGCGTACGAGGTAATATGTGTAGATGACTGTAGTCCTACAGATACCCCCCAGATAGCGAAGGAGTATGGGTTTAAATACGTAAGGAACTCTGAGAACCTAAATAATGGTGGTGCTAGAAATAGAGGAATAAGAGAGGCTACTGGAGATTATGTAGTCTTCGTAAATAGTGATGACTTTTTAGTACCTGAGGCTTTAGAGGAGATAGATAAGGTGAATGGTGGGGAAGATTTAATACTAATAGGGTTTAGAGCGTTTGGTGCTTACGACTACGAAGGGATACCTAGTGAGGAGAATACCCCTTGTATATCGAAGATGGACTGGAATGGGGAACCTCTTCACGTATGTAGGAGGGAGTTCTTGATAGAGAACGACTTGTGGGAGAAGGAACACTGTGTATATGCTGATGTAGATTGGGCCCCTAGAGTTGAGGATGCGTGTAGGAGTTACACGTGGGTACCTAAGGCTCTATACCAATTTGAGACTGGGATGCCTTTTACTTTAACTCAAAAACTATTCAGAGGTGAGACTAATGATAAAACATACTAATATCGTCTATGTGAGGGATATAGCCCCTATAGGTGGAGTAGAGACTTACGTATACGAGTTAGTTAAGAAGTATAAAGATTTAGATATAGCAGTGGTGTGTCGAACTTGTGCACCAGCACAGAAAAGACGACTTGAGAAATATTGTCGTGTATATATGTTTAAGAATGAGCCTATTGAATGTGATGTAGCAGTTATAAACTGGGACACATCAATAATAGACTACTTACCAGAGAGAATTTGGAAAGAGAACCTAAAAGAAGGGGACCCCAGAGGTATTTATCAAGGTGTACACGCAGATTATACCCACCCTGCAATGGGACCTTTACCACAGGACCCTAGAATTAAAGAATACTTATGTATCACAAAAGAGCAAATGGATAAATTCCCATTAATGACAGATGCAAAAAACTATCGTTTGTGTAGAAATCCTTTAGAGATTGAAGATAAAGATACGTTAGTCATCGTAAGTCCGACACGTTTAACAAAGCAAAAGGGTGGAGAATTAATGCTACGACTGGCAAATGAAATGGAAAAACAAGAAATACCATTCATATGGTTTGTAATAACAACAGATGAATATTTAGATGATGCTATATTTTTAAATAAAAATGTAGTATGGATAAGAAACCGTTTAGATGTTAGTGGATTTTTATCAATTGCAGATTGGGTTGTGTTACCTTCAGAATGTGAAGGAGACTCTTATACAATTAAAGAAGCCCTTTATAGAGGAGTACCAATAGTCGCAAGACATTTGAAGTATTTTGATGAATATGACATAAAAGAAGGCAAAAATGCGTTGTTTATAGACGATTTAAACGTAGAGAAGGTTGCAAAAAAGATGAAAAAACGCTTAAAATTCACGTTTAAACCAATAGAAGATGGCTATAAAGACATTTTTATTCCGTCTAAGAGCCATTTTAAACAAGATAAAGAACGAAAAGTTACATTAAAGTGTATAAATTGGCTAGGATTTGATTGTGTTTTAGAAGGAAAACACTTGAATTATGAAGATACTATTACTGTTTCAGAAGAACGTGCTGAAGAGTTGTTAGCATTTAGAAGTTGTTTTGAGGTGGTAAAAGGGACATAAGAACAATGCCATTAACTAAACTAATTGAGTTAAGTTATACATTAGAAGACCAAAATAAAATAAATGAAATTATTTATGAAATGGTTTGTCGTATTTATAAACCATTTGGTGATGAAAGTTTTGAAGAAATGTTATTAAAGTTTGGTTATGTACCAGACAAGAAAAAAGTGCAATCTTTATAGGTTGCATAGAGTAGATATACCTAGTATTGCATTGCGAAGTTTAGAGACCTATTACGAGGGACATATAAGACAATACATATAGGGAGTGAAAGTTCGTATTTGATAGGTCAGGAACGACTAACTCTATATCTATTCTATGGTGTCTATAAGGCACTATTGACCCCCATTTAACGCTATCCTTATGGGTAGCGTAGAGTAGATATATGGTCGAGTTCGAATAAGACCACCTCAACCTCTGGAGTCTAGAACAAGTTGAAAATATCTATTCTACGGTACTTGTAAGTGCCAAATGGGATTGGGTGCTATATGCACAATCGAAAAGGGTGAAGAGCCCTTTTATATCGCAGAGTAGAGAAGGAGTATCTCACTTGCCCCCTTAGCAAGAGGACGGTGGTGCAAGTCCACCCTCTGCAACCATAGGAGTGAAATATGGATTTAGATTTAAGAATAACAGAGAAACAAAACCTATTTATCCACTCCGAAGCATTTGAAACATTGTTCGGAGGTGCTGCTGGTGGTGGTAAATCTTTTGGACAATTAGTTGATGCTTTAATTTATGCTCTGACGTATGAAAAAAGTAAGCAGATTATTTTCCGTAGGACGTTCCCAGACCTAGAAAGGTCTATTATAAGAACCTCTATGGAACTCTATCCAAGAGAAATAGCGTCATATAACTCGTCTAAGCACACTTGGACGTTTCAAAATGGTTCTATTATTGATTTTGGGTATATTGATAACGAAAATGATGTTTATCAATATCAATCTGCTGAATATGACGTCATTCGTTTTGATGAGTTGACTCATTTTACCGAATATATGTACGTTTATATGATTTCAAGATGTCGTGGTGCTAATGGATACCCTAAACGCATCAAGAGTTCTACCAATCCAGGTGGTGTAGGTCATGTATGGGTTAAAGAAAGATTTATAGATATTGGAAAATATGGTGAAATACATGAGTGTCGCCTAGAAACAGGAGAAACACAAACACGTTTATTTATACCAAGTTTTGTAACAGATAATAAGTTTTTAATGGAAAAAGACCCAGATTATGTTAAAAGATTGGATGCATTACCAGAAAAAGAGCGTAGAGCATTAAAAGAAGGTAATTGGGACATATTTGATGGTCAATACTTCAAAGATTTTGACCGTTCTGTAAATGTTGTTGAGCCATTTATGATACCAGATGAGTGGGATAAATACCGTGCATTAGACTACGGTCTTGATATGCTTGCCTGTTATTGGATAGCAGTAGATGATAAAGGTAATGAGTTCTGTTATAAAGAACTATATGAGCCAGATTTAATCATTTCAGATGCTGCTAGACGTATTTTAGAGGTAACAGGAGACGATAAAATCAAAATAACGTACGCTCCACCTGATTTATGGAACCGTAGAAATGATACAGGTAAAAGTGCATATGATATTTTTAGGGAAAATGGTGTGATATTAACAAAATCGTCTAATAATCGTGTTTTAGGGTGGTATTCAGTACAAGAACACCTAAAAATAGAAGAAAAAAATGATGAACAAACAGGAGAAAAGATAAAAACGTCAAAATTACGTATATTTGACACTTGTAGACATCTTTTAAGAACACTTCCTGTTATTCAAAGGGATGAAAAGAACCCAAATGACGTAGCAAAAGAACCACATGAACTAACACATGCTCCAGATGCATTGAGAGCATTTTGTATTGAGCGTACTAAGGCTACTAAAATAATGAGTGAAGAAGAACTTTTATATGAAGAGTCACAAAAACAACGTAGAAAATTAGGAATTTTAGGAATTGCAGGAGCAACTGCTACAAAAAGTTATATGAAATATGGAGGGTAATATGGAATATATAATTTTAATAGTTTTATTGGTAATTGTAGGATGCGAATTCTATGAAATTAACCAAAAATACAAAGAAAGAGAAAAAAAAGTAGAAAAAAAGGTCGAAAAACCAAAACTTTCTAAAGAAGAGCAAAAAAAGCAAGAAGAATTAAGAAAAAATTTTCAAGAATTAATGGATTATGACTATGAAAAAGCATTAAAAAGGAAGTGATTTAGAGGAATACAGAAGATTGGAACTTATATGAGGCTGGATTAAAGTACAATCAAAACTTATATGGTAGTGATAAAAACTATTATGATGTAATTGATACAAATACAGCATTTGCAAGTGGAGACCAATGGAGAAATGTTCAAGCAGATGGGCTTCCAAAACCAGTTTTTAACATAATAAAAAGAGTAAAACAGTTCAAAATTGCATCCTTAAAGAGTGATGCTATATCAATAACAATGACACCTATGGAATATAGACCAAATACAAACGATTTATCAATGCAAAATAAGGTAAAAAACTCAGATTTAGCAAATGCAGAGTTAAAAAACATACTAGAAAACGTTGGATTTGACGCAAAAAGTCGTACTTTACTATCTGATGGATTTGATACAGGAGATTTTTGTTTGCATTGGTACTTTGATATGGATGAGCAACCATTCAAACAATATAGACCAGATGTAAAAGGTGTAATCAAATGTGAAATTATTGACTCAACTAATGTAATGTTTGGAAATCCTAACACTCGTTATGTTGAAAAACAACCATATTTGATATTAGTAGGAAGAGATTTAGTTTCTAAACTAAAAGAAGAAGCAAAATTAAATAAACAAAATCCAGATTTAGTAAAACAAGACTCAGAAACTGCTTATCAAGTAGGAGATAATGGAAAACTAGAAAATGATGCAAAAGGATATGAAAAAGCACTTTACATCATAAAATATTACAAAAAAGATGGAAAAGTTTATGCAAATAAATCAGTTCAAGGAACTTATATTTATAAAGAACGTGATACAGGATATACTTACTATCCAGTTTGCTTCAATAACTGGGAAGAAGTAAAAGGAACATATCACGGTAGAGCAGAAACAACAGGAATTATACCTAACCAAATTGCAATAAATAAAATGTTTGCTATGGTAATCTATCATTTGATGCTTACAGCCTTTCCTACAGGTGTTTATGATGCAGACCGTATAGAAGGATGGACAAACGAAATTGGGGCTCAAATCCCAGTTACAAACCTTCAAGGCGACTCTATTAGAAACATTGCAGGATACTTAGAACCAGCACAAATGAGTTCACAAATAGTAGATGCTATAGAAAGAGCAATGCAATACACTAAAGAAACACTAGGAGTAGGAGATGCTTCTTTAGGAAACGTAACAATGAACAATGCAACTGCTATCATAGCAATACAAAAGAGTGCTGCTGTGCCACTAGAGAATGTAAAGGCTGCCTTTTATGAGTTTGTAAAAGACTGTGGTAGAGTTATAATAGATATGATGGCTACAAATTATGGAATAAGACCAGTTGTAGTAACAGGACCTAATAATGAAAGAACAGTTGAAGATTTTGACTTTTCTATATTAAAAGGAATGTGGATAAATATTAAGACAGATATTGGAAATGCATCTTACTTCTCAGAAGTAGCATCAGTACAAACTCTTGATAACTTACTTAATAATGGATTTATTGATTTTGTAGAGTATTTAAAACGTATTCCAGACTCAATTATTCCAAATAAGCAAGAGTTGATTACTTCAATAGAACAACAAGACTTATATAAACAAGCACTTTATAATTTAATGGGTCAATTTATGGATACATTAGACCCTGTAACAAGAGCAAGTTTAACACAACTAGCACCAGAGCAATTAGAAAAGACTGTTTTACAAATGATGGGTGCTTTAGAAGGAAATGGATATAATACAGTAGAAGATGCTGAAAATCCATTACCAACACAAGAAGAGTTGTCAAGCACACTTCAAACAGGGGAACAAGGTCAAATACCTTTAATGCAACCTGGAGTTAACGTTGGAAGAAATTCAGCCGAAAAAATGGCTCAATTGCAAGAAATTGGTGGAAACCAATTATAACTACCTTATAGGTAGTTACCTACTGCTAATTTAATGCTCCTTTATTGGCAGTAGGTAAGTACTTATAAGAGTACTATGGGCTACCATACCCAAAGGAGGATTTATTAATGGAAAATGAAGAAATTGTTGAAAGTATACCAACTGAAACAACGGACTCAGATAACGACTTTTTTTCAGAAGTAGACGAAGAAGTAATCAAAGAAGAAAATGAAGGAAGTCAAGAAACATCTAAAGAAGATACAAATGAGGATAGCAAACCAAGCGAAACTCAAGATGATAATTCTAAAGATGAAGTAGATTATAAGCCTTTATTAGATGCTTTATCTGGAAAGATTAAGTATAATAAAGAAGAAGTAAAGGTAGAGTCTATCGAAGATTTAGTTGAAAAATACCAAAAGGGACTAAATTACGATAAGAAACTACAAGAACTTGAAAATCTACAAAATAGCAAACTTGAAAAGTATGCTAAAACAAAGGCAGATGAATTAGGTATCACTGTTGATGAATATATGGATAGGGTTGAAGCGTATGAAAAAGAGCAAGAAAGAGCCAAAGAGCAAGACCGTATTACAGAAATGATGAACAATGGAGTACCTGAGGACATTGCTAAAGAAGTAATTGCTGGAGCACAAATAAGAAACCAATTACAAAAAGAACTAAACGAACTAAAAGCAGAAAGAGAGGCTTCTAAAAAAGAGGCTGAAAAAAATCAAGAATATCAGAATTTTTTAAAGGAATTTCCTGAAGTAAAACCAGATGAAATACCAAAAGAAGTTTTTGAAGATGCTGAAAACAGTTCGCTAAGCAATGCTTATATGAAATGGAAGTTGAAAGACTTAGAAAATAAACTAAGTGTTGCAAAAACAAACGAAAAAAACTTAAAAACAACAGTAGGTGGAATAACAGAGTCAGGACCTACAGGCTCAAAAAAAGAAACAGACCCATTCTTAGATGGATTTATCAATGGGTAAAAAAGAAAGGAATGATTTAAAGGGCAGTTAATCTAGCCGAAAAATATGAAAAGAAAGTAGATGAAGCGTTTAAAAAAGCATCATTTACAGCACCATTAGTAAACAACGATTATAATTTTGATGGAGTAGATACAATTCATGTATATCGTATTCCAACTGTAGCATTAAATGACTACACAAGAAGTGGAACTTCACGTTACGGAACTCCAAACGAGTTACAAGACTATGAAGACACTTATGTATTAAAGACTGATAAGTCATTTACATTCACTATTGATAAAGGAAATAACCAAGACCAAATGAATGTAAAAGATGCAGGACGTGCTTTAAAGAGAGAAATCGACCAAGTAATCGTACCAGCACAAGACAAACAAGTATTAGCAGAAATTGCTGCTGCTGCTGTTGCTAATTCTAACTATGGAACAGGAGCAATCACTAAGGCTAATGCTTATGAAAAATTCTTAGATGGACAAGAAGCATTAGATAACAAATTAGTACCAACAGATGGTCGTATTGCTGTTGTTAATACTTCATTCTACAAAGCAATTAAACAAGACTCATCATTCACTAAAACAGGTGATATGGCAACTAAATTATCTTATAAAGGTGTAGTAGGAGAAATTGATGGAGTACCAGTAATCAAAGTACCTAGTTCTTATTTACCAGGTAACACTGAATTCATTATCACTCACCCAATTGCAACAATTAACCCTAAAAAGTTAACTGATTACAAAATTCATAGAGACCCACCAGGAATTAATGGTAACTTAGTTGAAGGACGTGTTCGTTACGATACTTTCGTTCTTGAAGGAAAGAAAGACGCAATTTACGCACACTTCACATCTTATTCAGGATAGACTCGGAAGAGTTTATCTCTTGACAAAAGGAGTTCTTTTTAGGAACTCTTTTTTTGAGGAGGTAAAATATGACTGGAGAACAAGTATTTACAATAACAATGGCATTAATTGACGAAATGTTAGCATCTGGACAATTAGATGGAGAAACAACTGCTGAATATAGAGCAAAAGCACCATCTATACTTACAATGTTGCAAAACGAGATTGTAGGAATAGAAAATCGTTATAGAAGACAAGAAGACTATATTTTTCCTGTTGCAATAGAGAGTTTAGACCAAACATTTCAAATTGATGACATAAAGGTTAGTAATTTATTAACAAACGGACTAGCAGCACATTTAATGTTGCATGAGGATAAAGCATTAGCAAACTTTTTTGAAGCAAGATATGAAGAAATGAAAGGTATGTACTTAAAACCAATACCTAGAAAACCAGAAACAAGAGAAGATGTTTATGACTCAACATTAAATTATTAGGAGGTGTTTGAAGGGCACAAGTAAATGTAGGAAAAACAGTTAAACCTGTAACAATTGATAAATTCTTAGGTCTTAACTTATCAAACACAGGAGATACACAAATAGAACTTGGTGAGTCAGGTAATATGGACAACTTCTACATAACAAATGATTATAAACTTAGAAAAATGTACGGATATAAGTCGTTTTATGATTTTGAAAATCCAATAGATGGAATGTATTCAACAAATCTAGGAGGGACAGAATACCTTTTAGTCGCTTGTAATGAAAAACTTTATTATTTTTTAAAAAGTGAATTAGAAGATGATTGGGAAAACATTGCAGGAGAAGGAGAAGACCCTGTATACGGAGTAGAACCTACCGAAATCGGAACAATAGGAAATGGTCCAGTATCTTTCTTTACTTTTGATAAAAAAGTTTATATTTTAAGTGGTAAATATCAAAGTTGGGATGGAACAACATTAAAAGAAGTAGAAGGATATGTACCTTTAGTATTTATTAATACACCTCCTGCAGGTGGTGGAGTTGTTTATGACGAAATAAATATGCTTACAGGAAAAAAACACCAAACTTTTAATGGAGATGGGTCATCAAAAGATTTTTACATAGCACAAAAAAGCGTAACATCAATAGATAAAGTATATGTTGATGGTGTTGAAAAAACACTAACTACAGATTATACAGTAGATACAACAAACGGAATTGTTTCATTTGACGTAGCACCACAACAAGCAATGGATAATGTAGATATTTATTGGACTTTAGATGATGGAGACCGTAAAATAATTGAAGGTATGAGATTTGGTACTGTATTTGGTGGAGATATAGACACAAGAGTATTTTTATATGGTAATTCAACTTACCAAAATAGAACTTATTATAGTGGACTTGAAGATGGTGTTCCTTCAGTAGAGTATTTCCCAGCAACAGCACAAGTTGATATTGGACCATCAAACTTTGCTTTAACTGACCTTACAAGACAATATGATAGACTTTTAGCAACAACAAATAGACCAGAAGCATACTACTTAACAATAGGAACAGAGACATTAACAATTACATTAAGCGATGCATCAACAACAACAAGATTAGTACCATCTGTCTCAACATTTCCGTTAAATGAAATTCATGGTAATGTAGCACCAGGTCAAGGTCAATTAATTGATAACTATCCAGTTACATTAGATAGAAATGCATTAATAATGTGGAAAGCAACAAATGTACGTGATGAACGTAATATGGAAGATATTTCACAAAAGATAAGATTAGACCTTATAAGACAAGATTTAAGCATTTATAAGACACTAGACCATCAATCAGAAAATCAATTGTGGTTTGGAAAAAATGGGACAATTTTCATTTATAATTACTTTAATAAAACTTATTCAAGAATAAAACCATTAGACGATATGGTAGAATTTTCAGATTTAGGAAACGCAGTATATTCAGGAACATATGAAGGAAAAATGATGCAATGGGGAGAACAATATGACACTTACAATGGAAAAATAATCAACGCCCATTGGGAAATGAGTTTTAGTGATTTTGATGTTGCATATTTAAGAAAGACGATGAACCGATTATGGGTTTTAATGCAACCACAAGCAAAATCAAGTGCAGATATAGGATTTGTTTCAAATAGAAGTGCATCACAATCAAAAAAACACATTGAATACAAAATACAACTTTTGAGTGACGTTAATTTTTCAGACTTTAGTTTTCAAATATCAACCAATCCACAACCTTTTAGATTAAAACTAAAGGCAAAGAAATTTACAAATTTAAAAATAACGATAGATAATACAGAACAAACAGACTGTACAATACTACAATTAGTATTAAAGGTAGAAAGTTTTGGAGAAAGTAAATAGGAGGATAAAGGGAAAAAGAATTTGAAAGAGAAGTACTTGATAGATTAAAAACAATAGAAGTTAAAATTGACGATTACAATAAAATAAAAGATAAATCAGAAGAAGCATTTGTAAAATCAAATCAAAACGAAAGAGACATACAAGAAATACAAGATAAGTTAAAATGGGTTACAAGAACAATAGCAGGAACAATAATAGGTACAGTAATTGCTGCTATATTGTTTGTAATAAAAATGATGTAGGAGGATTTATGAAAGAAAAATTAATAGGTTTATTAGGTGTTCGTTCTATTATTACCATTGCTCTTACTATAGTGTTATGTTGGGGTTTTATAGTAGGAAAAATCGAGTCTAAAGACTTCTTAGTATATGTAGCAATGGTATTTACGTTCTTCTTTAATAAAACCGACAAAGAAAAAGTACTAGAAAATAAAAAACAAGAAGAAACACACGGATTAGGATAGGAGGAATAATATGGCATTAACAAAATTTACAACAGCAGTAAATAACATTTCATCACTTTCGGACAAACCAAATGAAATAGATGGTTTAACATCTGCAGAATTAAAGGAAAGATTTGATAAATCAGGAACTGATTTAAAATCGTACATAAATGAAACATTAACAGAAGAATTAGATGATGCAATAGCAACAATTCCAGACACTTCAAACTTTGTTTTAACATCAGACTCAAGATTATCTAACTCAAGACAATGCAACAATTCATTTGATAATTGGACTACAGCAAGAGCAAATTTAAAGATAACTTATGGAACAACATTACCTGGAACTGCTGATAACGGTTCAATATTCTTACTATATAAGTAGGTGATTGAATGACAGTATTAGACCAATATAACATTGATAGTTGGAACTATTTACAAGTAGGATATGATTTACTATCGCAATCGTATAATGAAATAAAATATAGACGTTATATTACGTTACACGTTGCAGGACACGTATCTTGGAGTAATGCAGTAGCAAGATTTTATAACCCAAATGCTGAGAATTGGCTAGAATATACTTATTATGCTGGAGACCATACTTTACTTCAACAAGACGTAACACTAACTCCAACACCTGGTCAACAATATGTTGAGACAGTATCAGGAAACTTAGAGTCAGGATTTGTTAATTGGTATTTCTCACCAACTATAACATTCCCAGCAATGGAGGCACCTGTTTTAATTTCAAGTGTTGAAGGGACATCGTTAACATCTGATTTTAAAGCAACATTTACTCCAAAAAGTGGTAGTGGATACACATATTCTTTAGTGATAGGAAAAGACTCATATAAAGATACATTTAACAATTACACATCAGGAACTGTTGTTAAATTAAGTGACTCAACAATATCAAATATAAGACAAGCAGGGACAGATAAAGTAACATTAACAATAACTTTAAACACATATAAGAACGGAAATCTTATAGGAAATGACTCAAAAACATTAGAAGTAAGAAGTTATTCTGGAATTCATATTAAAATAAATGGTGTATGGAAAGAAGCAATACCTTATGTTAGGATAAATGGAGCGTGGAAAGAAGCAATACCATACATAAGAATAAATAATACATGGAAAGAAGGGATTTAAGGGCATCATACGAAGAAGATTTAAACAGACTTAAAACAGCACAAAGAGATGCTGCAATAGCAGGATTAGAAAACACAAGAAATCAAGCATTAAGTGATTTAGAAGCAGAAAGAGCATCAAATGCTTCTTTATATAATCAACAAAGGTCAACAGCAAATGCTCAAAATAGACTAAGTGCTAAAAATTTCCAAGAATATTTAGCACAAACAGGAAGAGCAAATTCAGGTTTATCAGCACAAGCAAGGATGCAAAATGCAAACAACCTAAATACTAATATAAATGCTTTAAATGTAGGAGAGGCTGCTGCTCTTGCTGATATAGGAAGAAGAACAACAAATGCACAAAATGCATATAATACAGGATTAGCAAGTGCAAATGCACAAATTGAAGCAGATTATATTCAAAACTTACTAAATGAGAGACAAAAAGAATGGGAAAGACAAATGCAAGAGAGACAACTACAAGAACAAATCAGACAATTTAATGAAAATATGGAATTGCAAAGACAACAATTATACTCTCGTTTTAGCAGTGGTAGTGGTGGTGGCGGTTCTACTGGAGGCTCTGGTGGTTCTGGTAGAACAAATTCAAATGATGTTCAAATCAGCAGTGTATCATCTCCTGCAAAATTCTCATCAGGAAATGCAGCAAGGTGGTATGTAAATAACGCTTCTGGATTAACATCAAAAAATCAACTTGATAATGCAATAGCACAAGGATTATCAAGTGGTTCAATAACAAAAGATGACGCAAATAGAATTTACGCAGTATATGGATTATAGGAGGTGTTTTTATGGCAAAAAGAATGACTGATGAAGAAATACGAGAGTTTATTAATAGCAAAAACATATCACAAGACTCTTATGTTGCTCCAACAGTAAAAACACACGTAGATACAAGAAACACTCAAACTGTACAACCAACAATTCAAACAGTAAAACCAACTGTTACAACGCAACCTACATTTAATCAATTTTCACAAACAAATTTTAATCAACCAAAAACATATACACAAGTATCAAATAAGCCAAGTTTTTTAGAAGGAGCAGGGTACATTGGAAATGCTGCTAAAACAGGTTTGGTAAGTGGTTTTACAGGAATACCAAATAGTGCGTTGCAAGAAACAGAAAGAGCATTAAAAAAAGGAGAAAACATAAAAAATACTGGTGATGTATTAAAACAAATTTTAAACTCTTTATCATCAGCATCAAATATTCAAAATCCATTTGCTTCATTTTTAAGCAATAGTGGCGAATATATTAATAATTTAAAAAATATATGGTCTGGTAATGAAAATACATTATCAAAATTAGTAAACACAGGTTTAGAAGCAACAAGCCAAGCAACTAAAGCCACAGGAACAGATTTAGGAAGATATGCTGATATGGTTTATCCATTTGTTGGAGCAGTTAATCCTAATTTGGATGAAAAAATATCACAGTTAAGGGGCGTTATTAATCAACCAGCACAACAAATGCAACAAGAATTACAACAAGAAGGGCAAAAATTTGGTGCAGGTATGAATATGCTTGCTAGTGGAGTACAATCTGCAACAAATATGGCACCTTCTTTATTAGCATCAGCAGCAACAGGAAACCCAGATATAGGTTTAACTGTAATGCTAAATAATGCAAGAGGTCAAGCAACAGAAGAAGCATTAAGAGAAGGCAAAAGCCTAGATGAGGCTTTAAAAATAGGTAATGCTAAAGGTTTAGTAGAATATGGAACTGAAAGAATGACTGGTGGTATTAACTTATTAGGCAAAGGTGCTTTAGATGATGTTGCTGAAAAATGGGTTAATGATAGCATAAAAGGTGGAGTTAAGAATTTCTTAGCAAAACAAGGATTAGCAGTTGGTGGAGAAATGCTAGAAGAAATCACATCTGACCTAGCAGGAACTTTAATAGATAAAGGAACAGTTGACCCTAACAAGACTTATACTTGGAACGATTTATTAAATACAATAGGTCCTACTGCAATTTCAACTATTTTAGTTAATGCATTAACAGGCGGATATGGAAGAAACGCATATAGACAAAATCTTGCCGAAATAACTCCTAACACTCAAACACAACTTAATGAAAAAATAGGTAAAAATGCTGATGTATTGAACTTGGGCAAATATACCCAGCAAAAGGCACAAAATACACCTCAAGAGACTCAAAAAGTAGAAACTAGACCAATTGCACAAGAAACACAAAAAGAGGCTCAAATGGCAAATAAAGAGGTTCAAAAACCATTAAAAGAAAATATTGAAAAATTAGGCAAAAAAGAGTATAATATAACTAATGAAACGGAGCGTGCAGAAAATGACTTTAGAACAATTCAAGAAGAAAGTAGAAGAAAACTTAATGACAAGAATTGGGGAGACTCAAACAAAGCAGTTGATGAAGACTTACGAGGAAGAATTAGAGGAACTTTATCAGAAGAAATTAAGCGTAGAGGCTACAGCAACAGCAATAATAATGGGGTATTAAAATTAGAGTCAAAAGGAAACTCTTTTAACTTATATAAAAATGTAGACCCTGAAACATTCCACGATATGTTTGAAATAGCAAGAACATATACTGATAATGGAGAATTAGTAGATTTACATCCTATTGAGACCAATGAAGACTCTATCGGATACAATGAAATGAATAATTACATTTCTGACGATGGTATGCAAGGATTTTCTATTACAAAAGATGGGGATGTTGTATCAGTATTTAATGCCGACCCTTCAAGAAAAGGATTTTTAAGGTCTGCAATTAACGAAATTAACAAAAACGGAAAAACATTAGATTGTTACAATTCATCAAAACAAAGATTAGACGAGATATACTCTAAAGTTTTTGGATGGAAAGTAGCATCTGTTATGGACCATAATATAGATTATGACCATGACAACATTGCAAAAAACCATAATAATCCACCTGTTTCATTTATGATTAATCCAAATCAATTAAAAAGTGATGTAACAGATGCAGATTTAAACAAAAAATTCGGAAAAGACCAATACGATGAAGCAGTTGCCTATAGAAATTCATTAATGAAGGACGGAGAAGGCAATAAAAACGATTTTGAATTTGGAAAAGATGGATATTTTGTAAAAATGAAAGAAAAAACACCAGAAAAAGGTGTTAAATTAAAAGAAAAAGACGGAAAATACACAAGAGAAGACGTTGTAAAAACAGCAGAACAGGCAAAAAAACAGTTTGAAAATAAGACTTTAACCAATAAAAAAGGTAAAAAAATATCAAATTTTTACTCAAATATTACTGAAAAATCACAATTTATAGAACCAGAAACAAGGGAAAAGTTAAAAACTGAAGATGATATAAAATACTATAAAGATGTGACAAATGAACAAGCCTTAAATGAGGCTGTAGATAAAATAGGAACAACTCCAGCAAGTCAAAGTAAGGCTTTGCATGAGTTTTTAAATAAACAAGACCAATTCACAGCAACAGATATGGCAGAAGGTTGGGTATTTTTAAAACAATATCAAGATGCTGGAAACTATGATGCTATGGCACAAGTTGCTAAAAAAATGCGTGAAATGGGTACTAAATCAGGACAAGCAATTCAAATGTTAGCATTAGAAGCAAGATTAACACCTGAAGGTATGTATAGATTTGCTGTCAATGAACTAGCAGAAGCAGAACAAAAGTTCAATAGCGAAAAAGGTAGAAAGCAAAGTGAAATTGATAGATATAGAGACAATTTCCAATTAACTCCAGAAGAAACCGATTTTATAAAAACACAAATGGAAAAAGTTCAAAATATGGAACCTGGTAGAGAAAGAGACATTGAGGTTGCTAAAATAAACAAAATGTTGTCTGATAAACTACCACATGAAAAAGGTCGTTCATTAAAGGCTTGGATGAGACTTTCGATGTTGTTTAACCCAAAAACACAAGTAAGAAACGTAATGGGCAATGCTTTAATTACACCAGTAAATGCTTTAGCAGATATAACTGCTGGACTTACTGATAGATATGTTTCGAAGAAAACTGGTGTTAGAACAATTGGAGGACCTTCGTTGGGAGGTTTTGCAGCATACGGAAAAGGAGCATTAAAAGGATTAAAACAAGCAACACAAGACTATAGATTAGGTCTTGATACAAAGAATTTAAACCAAAACAGATTTGATATTGGACAAGGTAAAGCATTTAATGAGCAACATAAAGGACCATTTAAAAATGTTAGAAACGCAGTTGCAAAAGGATTAAATGCTACAAACGATTTATTAGGTTATGTAATGGACGCTGGAGATAGAATGTTCTATCAAGGAAGTGTTGAAAATTCTTTATATAATCAACAAAAACTAAACAACACAAATGAAGTAACACAAGAAATGGCAGATATTGCTGTAAACGAAGGATTACAAAGAACTTGGAACGATGATAATCAATTTACTCAAGCAGTATTAAATATTCGTAGGGCAATAAATGATATTGGTGGATTAATGCACATAAAGATAGGAGAATATGGTTTAGGAGACCTTATGATACCATTTGCAAAGACACCAGCAAACTTAACAAAAGCAATAGTAGATTACTCTCCAGTAGGATTTTTAAATGCTGTAACTGAAGGAAAAAACTTAAAAAGAGCAATAGCAACAGGAAACTATACAATGCAACAACAACATGATTTTGCTCAAACATTAGGAAAGGCAACTGCTGGTAGTCTTTTATATGCTTTAGGTATTGCGTTAGCAAAAGCAAAAATAACATCAGGTAGTGGTGATGAAGATAAAGACCTTAAAAACTTTATGAGATACAATCTTGGTATTCAACCTTATTCAATAAAAATTGGTGATAAATCATTTACATATGATTGGGCACAACCAGTTGCTGCTCCACTTGCAATAACAGCAGACATTGAAAAAGGTATAACTGAAAATATGACACCTGCACAAGCAATACAACAATTCTTGACAACAGGATTTAATGTATTGAGTGAGCAATCATTCCTATCTGGAGTAAATGAAGTTTTGAATGATAATGATGGTTTATTACATGGAATAGAACAACAAGTACTTAATATGCCAGCAACTGCTGTACCAACATTATTAAAACAATTTACTGACTTAATAGACCCAACAAAGAGACAAACATATTCAAAAGAAGGAATGACAGAGCAAACTAAAAAGTATGCAATGTCTAAGATACCAACCGAAAGTAAAAAACTAGCACCTCAAGTTGATGTACTAGGAAATGAAATTCAAAAATATGGTGGAGATAATAATGCATTTAATGTATTTTTAAACCCAGCAAATACTGAAAAAGGTAAAACAAGCGATGTTTCAGAAGAAATTTACGCATTATATGAGGCAACAGGAGACAAAAATATAATTCCACGTAAAGTTGATTATTCTATTACATTAAACGGAAAGAAAAAGATTTTAACAACCGAAGAAATGGCACAATGGCAAAAAGCATCAGGACAATATGTAACTGAAAATGTAAGAAAAGCAATGAATAACATCGATTATCAAAAAATGTCTGACAAAGATAAGGCAGCAGTAATTAATAAAATAGTAAATTACTCATTTATGAAGGCAAAATCAGAGACATTTGGAACAAGTTTATCTTCATATTATAGTGGAGTATCAAAAGCAGAAAAAAAAGGAATACCAATGTATGATTATTATATAAATAATGTAAAGAAAGGGTGATTAAAGGATACGAAGAAATCAAGTTACTATGGACGTAGAAATGGTAAGGCGTGATACTGGTGTTTTACCAATAAGACCAAAAATAAAATCAACAGGAGATTATCTTTTAATTGATGGTTCAACACTTTATTTCACATTAAGAAAATTAAAAGATAAAGCAATTGTTTTACAAAAATCAACTACAGATTTTGAAGATGGATGGGGGTCCATCTCTATTGAGTCTAACGATACTGAAAACCTAGAACCAGGTACATATATTTATGATATGGTAGTTGTTAGAGAAGATGGAACAAGAGATACATTAATTCCACAAGGAAGAGACTCACTTTATTTTGTAATCAAAGAGGGGGTTAAACAAGGGAATTAGAGTTAGAAAACACATCAAGTGAAAAACAAAATTATATTGAAATAGAATTACAGGGTGGAACAAGAGGTTTACAAGGACCAGAAGGACCAAAAGGGCAAGATGGAAACACATATGACCCTCAAATAGGAAATACAACAACATTACCACCAGGAGAACAAGCAACAGCATCTTTAAATATTGATTATGAACACAATATTGCTTATTACAACTTCGGAATACCAAAAGGAGAAAAAGGAGACAAGGGGGACATTGGTGATGTAGATGTTGTTACTTTTGATGTTGTAGATGGGAAATTAGTTATGTATGCGACACGAGAACACAACTACACATTTCAGTTAAATGATAACAAATTGGAGGTGGTTTATTAATGGCTGAACCAATAACACAGATACTAGGAATAGTATCAATAAAAAATAAAGGAGAATATGACTCCGATACAAATTATGAAAAACTTAATGTTGTAACATATCAAGGCAGTTCTTATTGTGCAAAAACATCAGTTCAGGGTGTTTTGCCAACAGACACCGACTATTGGGATTTATTGGCAGAAAAAGGAGATAAAGGAGACCCTGGAGACACTCCTGTAAAAGGTGTTGATTATTATACTGTTGCAGATAAACTTGAATTAGAAAATTCATTAACACAAGATGTAAAAGATGAGGTTAGTTTACAAACAGCATCATTAGAAACTGAAATTGCTGTAGAAAGAGCAAGAATAGATAATATTGCATCTTTAGAAGAGGGAAGCACCACAGGAGATGCAGAATTAATAGATATTAGAACGGATATAGATAGTGTTACACATAATAGTGCAGGTGATGCTGTAAGGAGCCAAGCGTCAAAATTAACAACAAATTTAAATTACGCAAATAAAGGTTTAGTTTTGTTTGAAAAAAATTATTTTGCTCCTAGCCATTTGCAAACAAACGGCATTGTTATTAATACAGGCAATAATAAAAGAAGGTGTGCTAGTGACCATATTTTCAAATTTGATTATCCAATAACTATAAAGATAGATGATGCGTTTAAAATTGGACTTGTATATTACGCTGCTGATGAAACAACAGTAACAGGGAACGAGTCATCTGTTGCTTATGAAAAAACAATACCTGCAAACACTAGATTTAAAATTGAAATGTTTAGAGCAACAGAGGATTTTAGTGAGATTGCTAATGTTGATACTTTTGTTGAGGCTGCTCCTTTTACATCAAATTTTGCATCAGATTTAATTGAAAATTTTTCGGAAATATTTATAGTACCAGAAATAAGAAATGGTTCAATGGCAAACACAGGCAATGCAAATGCTATATCACCAAAACTTGTATTACCAACAAATGGTGCAAAACAAGTAATGGTAAAGGTTGATTTTGATGTAGACGAAGGTCACAGTTTGCTTTGGGTTGTGAGGACATTTTCTAGTTATGGGCAAGCATCTAGTTCTTCAACAAATATGTTGCATAGTTGGGACCATTATAAAGTAGCAAAAGATAATTATTGTGTAATTGATGTGAGTTTAGCATCTGGTTTTTGCTTTTCACTATTTGAAAAAGACGAAAACGGAGATTATGTTCCTCACAGAGTAGAAAATGACCATAAAGTATTTAAAATATTCAGTGATTTTGGTAATAAAAGATATGTTGCAATAAAGAATGGTAGTGCAGGAAATGCTTCTAATGAGTATGCAATAAGATATTATACAGCAGAAAAAATAAACAGATTAAATAGTGTAATAGACATCTTATTAGATATTCCAAATGCAGATGACTATTATTATAAAATAGACGTTTATTTGTATAGTACCGAAATTCAAGACGTTGTTTCACCTAGTGAAAATATGGTAAGACAAATTCCTAGTTATATAAAAAATTCAGATAATCATTTCTTGCTTTTTACGGAAGATTTTGATGCAAGTGCTAAGACTTACGGGGTAACTTTTTGGGCTTACAATAAATCAGATGGTAGTGGGCATATATTAAGGGAGAATAAAGATACTAGAGTTGAAGTAAAAGAATACAACATTCCTAAAGAGTATATAGAATATATCAATAACGAAGATATTGCATATAAAAGAAATATAGATAAAGACTCAATGTTGGCTGCTGCTGTAAGATATAATAAGAAAGCAAATAATAGCAAAGATTTTTGCTTATTACAAATAACAGATAGCCATACTGACCCAATTGCAGAAAAAAACGCTATAACAATCGCTAATGGATTTCAATATATTGATACCTTAATTCACACAGGAGATTTTTGTGCAGACCATGCTGGTAATTTTAGTTCAACAATTTATAATCAGTTTATAAATTGCAAAAAGCCTTTCTATTTTGTATGTGGAAACCACGATGTTGGAAATAGAAAAACAATTTCTAATTGTATAGATAATGCTACTTTTTATACTAGATATATTGCTCCTTTAGTAACTGCTGGTTTAATAGAAGCAGGGGAATACGAAGAAGGCAAAGGATATTATTATCACGATTTTGATGATTACAAAATAAGATTAGTTTGTATTTATGAGTATGATGACCCAAATGATGTTGATGAAAACAACGGCACACAATATAAAATACAAAGAGGAATGTCAGTAATAAGCCAAGCACAAGCACTTTGGTTTTGCAATACTTTAAAAGATACTCCAAGTGATTATAGTGTTATTGTTGCAATGCACAATCCATTTAGCCCTAAAGCAGATTGCGTTACAACAGCAAAATTTAATCAACCTGATTGGGTAAATGGGCACGGTTCGCAAAGATTGTTTTCAACTGATTTATGGGCTGATGCAGTTGATGCTTATGTTAATAGAACAACATATACTTGTGATATGATATGTACAGGTGATGCCGCCTATTTAAATACAAATAGTGGAAAATATTATTCGTTTAATTTTGATTTCAGCAATGCAACAGGTTCGTTTTTATGCTTTATAGGGGGACACGTACATAGAGACTGTGTATGGCAACACCAAGTTTATACTTATCAGAAACAAATAACTCCTATTTGTGCAAATACAAACAATTATGCTCAATGTCCAGGAGCAGACATTAGAAGAACCATTGATGACTCACCATCAAAAGACAGTTTAACAGCAATAGGTTGTGATACAGGCAATAAGAAGTTAAGATTAGTTAAAATAGGACAAAACGTAACGGAAAATATGGCTTATAGAGATTTTGAATTAATTGATTGCAATTAAAAAAGGAGATGAGAATATGTGCAAATCAGGTTTAGACAATATTGAAATTACAGGAGGAACAGAAGGAGGAGAACAATGTACGCAGGACAAAAGTCAATCAGAGCAGGAATAGAAGACTTTATGTGCCCTTTTACAGATTTTGTTTTAACTTGTGGACCAAATGAGTCAAAATATCATATGGGAACAATGGCAATTGATGTAAGAGGAGAGGAACAAGGAGTAAGATATGCTTATTATGCACCTGCAACTGTAAAGTGTATTACTACTTATCCAGAGTCAGGGCAAGCAATGTGGCAGACTATTAATAATGTTCGCTGTTCTAATGGATACATAGGTAAGGTAACATTTATGACAGTGCACGACGATACATTAAATGCTTATCCTGGTATGATAGTAGAACAAGGAAATCAACTTGGAAATATGGGTACAAAAGGTAATGCCACAGGAGTACATTGTCATATAGAGTGTAGCCAAAGTGATGATACATCTTGGTATCAAAATGATTATGGAAACTATATGTTTAACTATGAAGTTGACCCTGAAGATGTATTCTTTATGGATGACACAAACATAATTTGGGGATATGGAAATTGGAAATATTTAAAAGATGTTCCTGTTCAAGACCCAATCACCCCTAATGTAGAAAGAGACACAAAAAAAGACCAAATAGAGGTCAAAGTACCAAATTTAAGAGTACGAACAGCACCAAATTTAAGTGCTGAAATATTAGGATATGCAAGTATAGGATTTTACAATTACTATGAAACTCAAAACAATGATGATTATACTTGGTATCGAATAAGTAATAATCAGTGGATAGCATCAAACGAAGAATGGACAGAAGTATATCCTGCTGATAAATACATAAAATTAAAAGTTTTAGAAGAAAAAGATGGGTATGTGCTAGTTGATTTAGGAAAGGTTTACATAAAAAATTAGAAAGCAGAGGGCTTAGGTTGAAAATCAATTACACAAAAAGTGAAGTAGAGAGACTAAAAAGTGAGATTTACTTTACCAAAGACGAACTTAAGATATTAGAATATTGGTTACTTGATTATTCTATAGTACAAATGGCAGAAGAATTAAAATTATCCACAAGTACAATTAGTAGAAGAAAAAAGACAATTAGAGAAAAAATAAATAAGGCACCATAAAGGTGTCTTTTTTTTGTGGTATAAAACTGACTATAAAGAGGTCAAACGATGATAATTTTAACTACAAATATAATGATATTCTTTAGATAAGTGGAGGAAGTAAATGTATAACATGGCTTATTATAATCAACAAAATTTGATTGATAAAATAAACAATCAAATAGCAGATTTAGAGAAGACAAAAAATCAGTTAACACAAGTACCACAACCTACGAATTTAAC
>Ga0310690_10001561_pt1 | contig 40251 bp, 60 predicted proteins | sample AusTroGonzalo_MG_2_FD_207661 | JGI IMG/M metagenome (GOLD analysis project Ga0310690, IMG submission 207661) | Bovine rumen microbial communities from tropical cattle in Woodstock, Queensland, Australia - Gonzalo_04 (v2) (version 2) | ecosystem: Host-associated > Mammals > Digestive system >... | reverse complement strand
GCCTGCAAGGCCTGTTCTATTATAGAACGCATATATCATACCGCTGTTTCCAATGGATGTTATGTTTTTGAATGTATATGCGGTTAGTGTTGCCTCTCGTCTTGACGCAACCCCGTTTGAAACTTCATAGTTTGGAAGTTCTGTGTATCCGCATTCACTGTATGTTATGGCAGACCATCCCTGGTCCCCTGTCACTTTTATGTATGTTTGTTTCAGGTCAACCGTTCCGTGGAAATAGTTTCCAACCCGGAACCCAATCATCAGTTTGTCGCTCGTGCTTTCAATCGGCGTTGAACTTGCGAAAGTGATTTCCCGTGTGAAGTTGACACCATCGGTTGAGAATTCTGCGTAGTATTCAGAACCGGTCCACCCGTATCTTACCCAGTAATATGTGTTGGCCGATAGAACTGTCGTCCCCTTTACAACATCCTCTCCACCAGTTATGTCGTATGAATTTCCCGTGCTTGACAGGTTCATTGTCATTTTGTTTGCACTGTCTATGTATAGGTCAGGCAAATAGGTTCCACTAAAACCTCCGAATATGGCGTTCCACACTCCAACTGTCGTCATTTTTATGCACGTTCCAATTTCCCAGGCTGCGCTGTGTGCCTTGTTTGCAAAGGCATAGGGAATTGTCAGGTAGTTGCTTGTGCTAAAATCTGTTGCAACGTACCCACTCGAAACTGTGACAGACCCATTCTTGTCTAGGTTCATGTATGTCTGTCCGGGTGTGACAGCGCCTCCAACATCCTCTTTTGTCACAGCTCTCCATGTCTCAACGCCATCTATTTTTGTATAGCATTCTTTCAGGTCAATCGTCCCGTACCAGTAATTTCTGAAGTCTGTTGTTGAGTAAACACCTAGATATGTATGAGACAGGCCAGAATACAACGGTGTCGATAGATTGACCGTGATGTCTCTGGTGTATGTCGTTCCATTTGTTGAATAGTCCAAATAATACTGCGTCCCTGTATACCCAAATCTTACCCAGTAGTCCCTGTTTCCCTGGACAGTGTATGACCCAAGGCCGCCGCTTGATTCTCCTATACTCCAGGACGAGCCATCTGCCGTTGCGTTTATTACAAAGTGAGAATTGCTAATGTAAAGGCATATACCGTATCTGCCAGCATTCCCTGTCCCGACGCATGAGTCGAATACGTACTCATCCGAGGCCGTAGATATATCTGAAACAGTTTTGAATTTTAGGTAGACTTCCCATGGCCGGTTTCCCGGATTAAACACTGTGTCGGAAACAATGTATCCGTCCCAAATACGATTCGCCACATATTCGTAGTTGACCACAGATGTCCCAGTCGTTGTGAAGTGTGGTTGGTATACGTATGTCCCACCGCCTCCGCTTGGAATCGTCCCAATTGCGGTTGCCAGGTTTGCCGAGTTTGCGGACGCTGGCACAGTTCCACCGGCCGTCCCTATGGCTGTATATGCACTCGCAATGTTGTTATTGATCCGAGTTATTTCCGAAGCGATACTCATTTGTGTCTCCTTTATACTTGTGCCAGTAGTGTTTCAATGTCTCCGATTTTATCATCGATTTGTTTTTGAATCGGGTCGAGCTTTGTCCAGTGGGCCTCCGTCCAACTCTCCGCGGTTGTGATTGGCGTGTTGCACTCCCATGCGTTGAAGTCCCTCAACACCCTGTCTCCCACAGCGTATGTGGCCGACGAGCTATAAAAAGAGTATTTCGCTATCATGTTGTAAACTGTTTGATAGAGCGCATTCGGTGTGCTTGCCAATGCGATTGACGATGAGGTCATTGAATTGGACAGCATTGTCGGTCCATAGTTTACGGTTGAGGCTCTGGCTCCTTTTAGGCAATACCAGTATGTCCCATCGTAAACGAACGACACCACTTCTCCGGCGACCCACATCCGGGCCACGACAGCGGTCGTTCCATATTCTTTTATGAGCTTTGCGCCTGTTCCGTTCACATCGAGTGACGCCGCCGCGTTCGTGTTCGAGTTTGTGAATGCTACGTCAATCTTGGCGCCGGTCTTCAGCACGAACCCAGAGCAGACAACCGACTTTGTCGCTGTCGATGCCGATGTCGAACACGTTCCGTAATACCCGGAATTGATTTCCGTCTTTGTGGCCGTGTATGGCGTCCAGACTTCAACCCCGTCTGCGACAAGTTTCGTCTTCATGAGATCAATCGTGCCGTTCCAGTATTGTGAAGTGTATGACGGGTGGTTGCACCCTGTTATTCTAAACACATCTGTGAAGAATGGCTTGATTTCGTTGTTGATTGCGGTCGAGTTTGTCGTTGAACCACAATTTGTCCAACTTGACAGGCTTTCAGGTGGGTCGTTCCCTTCTGTGTACGGGTATATATAAACCGTGTACGAACTTTCTGTCAAAACTGCTTTTGCCCAGTATGTATTCCCATAAGAAATACCGGCGTTGCAGATATCGTCAGTTGTCCCAGTATAGAATCCGAAGTAGCTTGAATTTCTTTTGAAGAGTTGCGGCCCTGAATTTGCGAATGCAGCAGAATACTGTACACTGCTCGACCCCATTTTGAGAACTGTCGTCAATTCGAATGTTGTCGGGTTTGCAGATAGAATCGCCGGTGCCATCAAATAATTTGACGCGCTTATGTTGTCAACTACCCCGTTTGTAATCGTCGGACTTCCAGATACAGTGAAGTTTTGTGTATAGTCATACCCAAACGTAATGTTCTTGCCGGCTGTTGCAATATCTGGTAGGGATGAAGAACCTCCACCACCGCCTTGGATGTCGATATTCCCGGACCCTAGCAAGCTCTGATTATTGATTGTTTTGATGTTTGTCCCGCTTACGAGCGTCGCTTGCTTTGTTTCCAGTGAGTCATAGACGACTTTTGCGCCGGCTGATTGTGTGTTCGTGCTTGACGCTGTCAGTGTTGACGCAATATCGGCATTTATGGTTGTTTTATCATCAAGGTTTAACGCTCTCCAAACGAGAGACCCGTCAACATATACAGCTGTCTTTGTTAAATCGATTGTCCCGTTGAAATGCTCATCCGTAGCGTATGCTTTTCCAAATCTGACGGTGCCTGAAAATAACGTTCCATATCCACCTTCTTTTGTGGCTTCTAAAGTCCAAGAAGATGTATCGGGAAGTGTATCAATTGTGTACCCATTGTCAATCAAAGAATAAACTTTTATGGACGTTCCTAAAGTTTGGACAACCTTTACCCAAAGATTGACACCGGTCGTGTGCAGCGTAGAACCGACTGTCCAGGGAGCTGATGTGTATATTCCCAAATATCCTTGACCATAAGGAAACCCAATAGGAATACTTTGTTGGGATGAAAATCCTATAATGTCCATAGTTCCACTAAACGAAGTCGGATTGACCATAGTGATCACTTCTGCACTCGTAAATGATGTTTGGCTCAATGTTGAAGATTCAACATAACTGGACGATGTAAATCCACTTGCGATTCCACTATCTGAAACAGTAGCGCCGGTCCCAATAATAGTATAATCTTGACTAACAGGGGAACTTGAAAACTTTATCCCATTTCCGGCCGAGGCGACGTCCTGTAATGACGGTGCATACCAGGTTCCGTCCCCTTTTAAGAGTTTCGTGTTATCTGTGGCTGCCGGTGCCGGCACAGCGCCAAGAGTTCCAGCGTTCGTTCCGTCCGCTCCAGTCATGGCCACAGCAGAGATTGCGTTGCTTGCAATCGCGATACCGGTTCCGGCTGTCATTTTCGGTTGGAACGCTATCCATCCACTATTGTGGACCGTTGCTCCGATTACGTAATAAGACAGTTCCCAACGGTACGGGTCTGTCGTTCCGCTTGTCAGTGTGATGTGAACAACCTTCGGTGCGGCTGTCGAACTCGGCAAGATTTCCATTGTGGCTTCGGCATTTCCCATGCTGGCCGGTAGGTCAGAACACTGCAATTCCCCAATGTACGACATACCGATTGAAGCCGATGTGTCTGCATAGACGTCTTCCAAGAACGCTGCCGTTGTCGAGTTGGTTGTCCAGTCCTCATCGAACAGTTGGTTGCTTGCGATTTCAATGTTTCCGCTCCCGACGAGTGATGTCCCGTTGACGGTTTTTAGGTCGGTGCTTTCCAGTTTGGTATTGAGAGCTGTTGCCAGGTTTGTGTTGTCGTATGGACTTCCGGCAATGTTTCCGAACCCAATTTCCTTTTGTGTGTTTATCTGGAGCGACCAGTTTGTCCCGTCGAAATAATAGACGTCATCTGTATCGACGGCTTGTGTTTCCACCACGGTTGACGCGACGCCGGTTGTGTAGCTCGACCCTGTCGGCCGATAGTTATTTGCCGAACCCGTCGCCACCGTCCCGACAATGAAGTAGTCGCCGGCCTTATAGACGTATGGACTTTCAGGCGGGTTGCTTTGTGCCAAGCCTGTTGCGCAGTTCCACAATGCCAAATAATGACCCCGACCGCTTACGTTGTCCACCATGTCCTTGAGTTCCTTACCCATGTTTGCCGATAGCGGTTTGTCTGTGTCGGTTGATACAAGGTCATCAATGACGTCTGTCGGTTGAAGTGCCGATGAGGCCAGTGTCCCCTGTTCGGATGTTGCGTAGTCTGACGAGTTAGTGAATGCTGCGCTTCCCAGGTCAGCCACAGCAACATCTACACCGTCCACTGCAATCGTGCCACTAGTGGAGCCTGTCGCAACCGTTTGGACGGCTGTGTCCGCTTTTGCACCCTGTGCTGCCGTTGCATAGTTTGAGGCTAAACCATCAGCATAGTTTTTGGCGTTCTGTTCTGCTGCCGCTGCCGATCCGGCCGCGTCGAATGCTGTTGTGTTTTCGAACGCTGCGCTCCCTAGTCCTTTGACAGGCACGTCATTTCCGTCAACCGCAATCGTTCCGTTGGCCGTGCCAGTTTCCACTGTCTGGACGGAAGTTGCGCCGAGTGCCGCTCCGGCTCTTATCTGATCGAGGTCCTGTATTACATCCTGTTTGCTTTCCAGAGCCTCTTGCAATCCTGTTATGGCTCCGACCGGGTGGCAGTTCTCTACGTCGCGGTCAAGCAGGTCGTTATGGAGAATGGTTTCGAAGTACGGAGACTTCAGGTTGATGATGATTTCGTTCTGGTCTCCGTCTTTCACGTTGATTGTAATGTCGTTCTGTTCGACATTGATGTCTCCCTGGACCCAGTTTTCAATGATGAAAGGGAGAGCGGTTGTTATGGGTGTTTCATGACCGTCTGGATCTATGGCGATGATCGTTCCGTTTTGTGGTCCGAGGTCCAGTGTTTTTGTCTCGGCAGCCGTCAGGTCCACAAAGAACCCGTCTGTGATGTTGTCGTATTTTTTTGTGACACCACCGATTATGAACTTGTATGAGTGTTCTCGTTCGGCGTAAATACCTTCCACACTAATGTGGATCAGGTGTTTCCCGTTGAAGTATGTATCAAATCCCTTGTAAATGGTTATGTATTTTGGTTGGCAAATACAAGCGCACCCGCATTTTTTATCTGTCATTTCGTCCTCCGTTGGTTTGATTATACTTTATCGCAAAGCCAGTGTCAAGATGTTTTTGCCGAAGTGCATTCTCGGAGGTATGCCCGAACGAATAAATCGTCCTGGTAGAGTTCCTTCACGGTCTTCCATTGTGGGTCGGGTAGCGCGTGGCACCTTTGCACGACAACGTAGTCTTTAGTTGTGCAAGCACTGGCGCAAATCAAAATCCCAAACGGCAGAACATACTTCGTCCATTTTGATGTTTTTTTCTCCATCCTTTACCTCTTTTGCGGCCACTAAAATATCAGTATGACTTCCCATAATAACTTCAGAAGCCTCTTTAGCCACTTCCAAAGCGTGTTTGTTATATCCTTTATTGTACGCAACATGAATACTCCCTATGTAGAATGCCACCACGAGCGCCAGAACCGCGCACACGGCGATTATTTTCGTTTTTATCATAAATCCCTCACGAACAAGTAAAGCTCCTCTACGCGCCTTTTTACGAGTCCTTTTGATACCTGCCCGGCGCACTTGAACCAGTCCCACTGCCGAACGATGTTCTCGTAGTCTTTTTCTTTGATTGCCTTGAATAGTTTCGAGTTTGTGAATGATGACTTTCCTACGTTGAACACAAGGCTCGATATGGCGTCCTTTTGGCTGTTTGTCAATTTGTATGGTATTTGGTTAAACAGTGGAAACACGTTCTTTGTGAGATAGTCTTTCAGGAGCGCTTCGGCCGCCTGTCTCGTGATTGTGTCCCCTTGCTTGACGGGCGTGCCGTCTGCTTTGAACCGGCTCCCGTATCCGTATGTCCAGTATCCGGCCGGGCAGAGATATGCTATTTCCCGGAGACCTTCTTTTTCTTTTATCAGCTCGCACATTTTACCCTCCAATCAGGTTTAGGAAAAACAGCGAACCCATGAAGAACCCATTGAAGTATTCTGCGTATTCGGTGTCTCCGTTCTTTCCAATGGCCAATTCACAAAGCGTGTATCCGACAGGTGCTGTAAATCCCGCAACCCAGAACCAGTGATGAGGCATTGTTATGCTTGCGAGAAGTGCCGGGACGAGATACCCGAGTGTCAGTCCGACGAAGTTTCCGGCGAAATTGTAGTATTTCCCTTTGCCGAATATGAGTTTTAATACCTTGCCAACCCAGAATGACCGTTCTTCGTCTGGCCGTGTGTCGTCCAGAATGTAATAGTCTCCATGCGTGTGGTTGAAGTATCTTATGCACCACCCGATAGTCCATAGTGCGCACAGTGCCTTTGTCCACGTGTTAGGGAACGCTCCGGCGCATACGTACATTAAAATGAGCAGTCCGACGTACACGATGTTTTTGTATATTCTGTGGCACTTGACGAACCCACCACCGAGCCATCTGCGCATGAACGCCATCAGTGTGCCAAATAAAAGTGTTAGGTATGCCATTTTACCCTCCTATGTTTAGTATTCCGTTGAACCCCGTTGTCGGAACGCCGAGCAGTCCACCGAGTAGAAGTAGGGCCACAATGATTGTGATCCAGACGTATTTCGCATTTTCTCCCAGTAGGATTTTATACAGCAGTCCGTGTTCTTCTTTTTTCTTGATGAGTTCTTCGAGGTTTTTGAAACCAGACACGACGGTTTCCTCGAGATTTTCGAGCCTTTTTTCAACGTTTGTCATTCTTGCACCTATTTTTTCGTTGTCCTCTATGACCTTTTGGAATAACATCAGTGTTTCCTCCTTTGTCAAAGTCTTGCGAGGCTGTGCTTGGATAATCTCGATTGCCGTTCTGGTTTTTTCGCACATTTGCTATTCTCCAACCGGGTATGGATACCGCTCTTTTATCTCTTGGACTTTTTCGTCCCGTTCTTGTTTCAGCCTCTCAATCTCGGCTATGATTTCCGGCGTTTGTTCTTCGTCGGCAAGCCGTTGGATGTGGCACGTGATTGGGTCCACTTCTTGTGTGTATGCCAATTCGCGGTTTTTGCGTTGTTCTTCTTCGGTCGGTGCTGGTTTTTCTGGAGCGTATCCTTCGAGATACCAGTTTCCGTTATATGCCTCCTCGACGTCCATCAGTGTCATTCCGAGCGACATGAAGAAGTGTGCGTCATCTCCAAATCCAACTTCGCACTCTTTTGTTTTTTGATTTATGATTTTTGCGTATTTTTCCATTTTTTAAGCTCCATATAGTGGGTACCATCTGGCCGTGATGTCCCCGGTTCCTTTTACGTACAACCGAACAGTGTCCCCTTTTTTGACAAATGCTTGGCAAGACACAATCGTCGCAACACCAGACGCAACGTCACTTCTTGAAATCGTTCCGCCGGACGTGGAGTTTATGTAGCTCTGCGTTCCGTTCCCGGAAACGAGTATCGTGACGAGACAGTTAGACGTGGCCGTGAAACTCTTTGCCGTCCCAGAAGTCATTGAAATCGAAACTGCCGAGGCATAGTTTGGCATACCCCACCCAGTGACGGAGTTCATGGCTCCAGTGTCAGCCTTTATTTTACTGCATTTGAAGTTTAACGCTCCGCTTTCGTCTTCAATGATTCGTGATGTGTAGTTTGTATCGGCTCCGGCGTAGTGAAAGTCAATTATACCACCCGTATTTTGTGATTCTGTTGGTTTTAGCTCAAGGCAACCGTTTGTGTTGCTTATGAAGAAAACGCCAGTGAATGTCTTATTTCCACCGATCACTTGCGACGAATCAACCGTGACGAACCGGATTGGGAAGTAGTTCTCCCAGTTTGTGCCGTCGTCTGTCGTTGGGTCGATTGCCGTTGTGCTTGGCCCGGACGCGACGAGCGCTCTGTATATCCACCCGTTTGACGCAAGGCAAAACGATCCGGGTTGGTAGTCCGTCAAATCCGACCATGGCAAGATTCCGTATGTTTCCAAGATTTTGAGCATTTTCGTTGCTTCGTACAGAACTTGGTTGACGTCTGCCGAATCGACAATGTTTTTGTATTTCCACCCACTCTCGGCCTCTGCTTGCGTGAGACTTGCGTTTCGGTAGCTCACACCAGAGACGGGTGTCACAGGAATGGTCGTTGACGCACTGTCGGCGAACACACCCGTGATTGTCGTTGTTCTGTTTTCTATTGGCATTTTCCCTCCTTTATACCTTGACCTTTGATGACACCGATGTCGTTGCCTGATATGCGAACTCGTAATCGTTGTCTGTCAATGCCGTGTTTCTATAATAATCCAACAAGTTGTAGTTTGTCAATGAAATTGTGCTTTGTGCGTACATTTTGGCAGTCATCATGTCGGAAATCTCCATCCCGACCTTTTCTCCGATACCTTCCAAGATTTCCCATTCCAGCTCTGGTTTTGAAGAGAAAAGGTTGTGGTTTTCTAGCACTCTCATCCAAATCCATTTGCGGTACGTTTCGTCGTCCATAATTTCATCAGACGAGGCGTTTCCGTTCTGCACCCACCAGTGGCCGTTGTCAGCTCCAAGTCCTTCTTCGTCAGGCGTGAACCAGAAGTCGCTCTGGTATTCGTACGACGTTCTTGATTGGCCAACGATTCTACCGATTACGTCAAGTTGGTTTTTTACCGCTTTCGCAATGGTTCTATATTCCATCAGGTCCACGATTGCGTCCAACAGTTCTTGTGTCTCGCTCGTGAACACTCCCAAGAGTTTTTTGAACAGGTCGCTGTCGGAATACTGTGACAGGATTCTGCTTTCCGAAATCTCTTTCAGGTTAAATCTCAATCCCGAGAAGTCTATTGCGTTCGCTGCCATTATACCACCGTTATTTCAATGTTGTCAGTTGAGAATGAGGCCACCTCGTCCCAGTCGATTGTGATGTCTGACGTCGAAAGTGAGTCTGCGGCCGTTCCGATTTCCAATGAGTTGACCTTGAACCCGGACACCGAGTTGATCGGCGTGTAAAGTCTGGAGATAACAACGTCGGCTCCCGGTGGGAAACCTGCCTCGCCTTTTTGGTCGTATTCTGCGTAGTCCACGATTGCCTGTTTTATCTTGTCAATGTCGGAATCAGTGAATGTGCTGTATTCCGTTGCCGATATGTTGATGTCAATGTAGATTGGGATTTCCGTCGGCCGGTAGAAACTGACCACTTGCGTGTCTCCGAGGTCGCCAGTATATGTGACCGAAGTCGTTCCTTGGAACTTGTCGAGAGCGCCACACTTTAATCGGAGCGCTTGTGCCACGTCTTCGTCTGTACCACCGACAACGACAGGTGCGAGTGTTTTACCTGTAATCCCTTGTGCGTCTGTCGAAAGTCCGTTGTTTACATACAACCGTGCGTATCTGACACCGTCCACGTTGAGGACACCGGCAATGATAGCGTCAACCTGTCTGTACGATGTCGCGGATGTGGCTCGTTCTTGTTTGATGTGTAATTCTGTGTCCGTGTCTGGGTTGGCTCCGACCGACACTGTTTGTGTGTTTGTCGCGTTTCGCCACCCGAACACCGGTGTTTTAATCTGGATGATTGTGTTTGCCGCCGGATCGTTCGGGCCTTTTTCTGTGCAGACAGCATTGACTTCAGCCGTTCCACTGCTCCCGATTGTCACACCGCCGACCGTCGTGTAGGATTGTGACCCGTCTGCCGATGAGATTATAGAGCCTTCAGGCACGAACGTTCCGTTGGTTCCGGTCAGTGTCATTTTTATTTCGGTTTTGGCACCGTAGCTCGGGTTGATACCGTTTATCTGGACGAGGCCTCTCAAAGGTTCTCCGAACGCATTGAGTGGGTCATACTGTTGGCTCGCTGCGTATGCCGCTTCCCAGCAGATTGAAAGTTCTTCGGCGACGATTTGTCCCATTTGACCGAATATGCTGTCGGCCGATTCGTTCATAAACGGTTTTTGTCCGTTTTTGTCAGTGATGTTCTGGATTTTTGTTGTCATACTGTCCAGGATGTCGGCAAGTCTTTTTGGGACGAACCCGTTTTCTGTCATTCCAAATTCCATTTATATCTCCTCCGTTATCATAAACTGTTCTTGGCTCACGATGATCGTCGCAAAAATGCTTGTCTTTCGTGTGTCTTTGTTGTAGTCAAGACCGATTGTTTTTATTTCGGTCACTCCCTGTGTTTCGGCAATTTCGGCCCGGACAATCATCAGGATGTATTGTGCGTTCTTTCCACCGAGCATTTCGCCGTTGAAGTATGGAACACCGGCGGTTGTTTGAAGGAACCATTCTCCGGCCACACGGCGGAGCCTTGTTCTTACTCTTTGTATGACTTCGTTCTCGGACGATGTTATTTTTACCAGTCCGTTGTCTGAAGCAATGTCGTTTGTGATCGGGTCAATGGCTATGTCAATCATGATGTTGGCGAACTCGCTCCTCCAGTGTCTCCAGTCCCGCCTGGGTGTGCGGGTGTTATGTATTCGTGGACGTGGGATGTGAACTTGATGTCGTCTATTACGGTGTTTCCTTTAATAGAGATGTTGTCAGCATTCATTGTTATATTCCCTCCGCTCATCTCTATACTAGCATTTCCTTGCAACAATTTCAACGAATTTTTTTTGACCGAAACCTTTGTCGTGTTGTCTGCGCTTCGTATTTCGATTGCGTCCGTGGCGTAATTCGTGATTGTTTCGGCGTCTGTTATCACTCCGGGGAAACACAGAGCGTCTGTCATGTCCATGCACCTGATTTGTGTTTTTGTCGGGTTTTTCGTGTCGAATGGGTTTTGTATTCCGCCAGCCATTATGAAGTTGTCAATGCTTCGTTGGCTGAATATCAGTGTGCAGTTCTGCCCGATTTCCACTGGGTATGTGAGCTTGATATCTGCGCACTTGATGATTGCCAGTGGGATGTTTGTTATCTTTGGAAGGTCAATATACGAAACTTCGTTGTTGCTGTTTACGAACTTTCCCCTGATTGCCGGCGTGGCCGACACACGTTGCCTTGTCGCGTCAAAATCATCTATAATTGCCGGAATGCACGTGTTGAGCCGAAAGACGTTCTTCCAGAACTGGATGTCAAATGCTTGTTCTTGGTTGTTCACAATTCTGTTATCCATTTTAGGCCCTCGTTGCTTCGTTGTAGAAGAATGCGATATGCATATTCCACTCGTTTTCTTTAGGACATAGGTCGCAATCGAGGGTATGAACCTTGTAATCGTCTCGGTTGTATTCTTCCGGTACAACTGTCGATTCAATACCCACGATTTGACCGGGTTTTATTCCACCCACATATTTTGAGTAGATATCAACCCCCACTTGGACTTGCGTTATACCAGAAAACCTCGGGGAAACTTTCATAAGGCCGGAACTGGCGTCCAAGCGGATTGCGGTTTGTTCTCCGGTGTCATCCATCATGACGGAGAATACCCCGTCCTGGATACTCCATGAGAACCCAAATTGTCGTGACAGGTTGTCCAGAATTGACGGTATCGACCCTTGGCCTTGGAACCCGCCCTCTCCCAGACTTCCTTCTATTTTTATGGCTGTTTCGTCAATGTCAATCCCTTCTATCTTTGAAGCGAGTTCTTTGACTATCTGCTCGACGGGAACGTCTTTTTCATATGAAACGCTCGCTGGTTCTTTGAATAGGCCACCGAATGCGGCGTAGGCAAGTATCCGTGTCCGTATGTCGGCTCCGAACCGTTCCGAGTGGACACCTGTTATTCCACCGAAGAATGCCAGTTTATAGTCCTCGTCTCCCTCTCTCGTGTAGATTGATATTGATGTTTTTGGTTGGTTTAGCGCCGTCACTGTCTTTTGGCTCAAGTTCCAAATGAATACTTGTGCGTTGTTTGTTGACCCGGCGATTGATTTTTCGATGTGTGCCTTGATTTTGAGCGTTTTATTTGTGCCGTCTGATTTGAATATGAGGCCATAGTTCATCGGCTGTCCAGCGGACGACTCCGATTCGGTCAATGGTCCAATTTCAATCATCAGTTCTCTCATTTATGCCTCATCCAACATTTTGTCTTCGTATAGGTTCGGGATGTCCTCTCCCTCTGCATAATAATAGAGCAGGCACGTTGTGCCGAGACTTGTCGGCGTGTCGTTCTCTGTCCCGTCCGTGCTGACGCAACGAATTGCTTGGTTTTCGAACAAGGTCGATTTCCCTTTGACAAGGTTTCCGACACCAGTGTTGAGGCATATTCCCATTATGATCGGGTTGTCGGATGTGTCCGTAATGTCCATCAGCCATCTATGGATGTATGGCAGATAGTATGTTCGAATGCGATAGACGTTCTTTCCGAGCGCTATGTCTATTTTTCTGCTTCCTGTGTTGTCAACTGGGATTATCTGTGGCATTTTTTCTCCTACGTCAGTTTGAGCATTCCGGCGCTCTGTGTTGCCATTGCCGACATTGTCGTTCCGGCTGATTTCCCAAGGTATATCGTTTGAACGGGCCTTGCGAAGTTCAGTTGGACAAAGTCAACGGTCACTTTGATCGAGTGCCTGTATGGCGATGTGTGTTGGATAGGCAAGTTCGCGATGACCATGTTGTTGTATATTTTATGCTCCGTGACGATCTGGCAGATGATTTTTTTCTCCCAGACTTCGACCAGTTTGTCAAACACGGACATGGTTCCGAAAACTTTTTGTTGGCCTCCGAGGAGTTGCACGGCCGCGGATTGTTCAAGCGAGCTGTTTGTCTCCTCGAATGACAGTGTAATTGAGATTGGTTTTTGGATAACGTGTTCTGATATGATTGACCCGTCTTCCATTGTTTGTTCTGTGACGTCGCTCTGGAATGAGTGTAGCTCTTGTTTTTTTACGGCCGGGTTGATTGATTGGTTCAGGCCGTCGTCTCCAAACGTCAGGGCTTGAGCCATAATCATTTCGAGCTTGGCTATTGCTTCCGAACCCCACCACCCGCGTTGTTCGTCAGATGTTTCGGGCTTGACGTATCGTATCAGTGCGGGTTTGAAGAAGTTGTTGATTTTTCCTAAACTGAATGATGTTAGCATTTACCCTCCTATTGCGCCGCCACTCCGTTTCCGTTCCCGGACATCATTGCTTGGATACCGGAAAGGATAGTCTGACCGGCCGCCGGTGTTGTCGCGGTTATATTAAAGTTGTTGTGGTTTGTTATCTGTTGGACGGGTTTATTCCCGTTTGTTATTCTGTAATCGCCGAGTTCGCCTCCAACAATAAACTCGCTGATTGGTTTTACAAGTCTTTCGAGCCAGTTATACTGTTCTGGCCCTTTGTTTTGGATATTTGCGATTTCCTCTCCAATCATCCACCCGCCACCGATTATTCCGGCAAGTCCGGCTGCGCCTCCCATTATTGAACCACCGGCCGCACCTGTTGCCGCCGCACCGGCTGCCGACCCACCGGCCGCACCGGCCGCTGCGCCTCCGGCTTTAAGCAACCCACCGAGGCCGAGCATTTTGCCAATGAATGCAATTCCGTTCAGGACCTTGGCGGACGTGATGATAAGCAACGCTCCGGCAATTCCTTTGGCCGCAAGGTTGGCTGTGTCGAGGTCTTTTGCCCAATCTCCGAATATAGGCTTTGTTATGTCTTTCATGAGCTTTGCGATGTCCCCTAGGACGTCAAAGAACATTGAGAACCCGTCTGCGAGGACCGTTCCAAGCCACGCCAACTGTTCGACAAAGAAGTTGTTTTCTTCGAGCCACCGCATGAGAGCGTCCAGTTGTCTTTCAAATACTGGTCCGAGTTCGGACGCGACCTTTTTCTTGGCCATATCCATTGTCTGGATGAGCTGTTGCCATTTCGTGTCGAGCCTGTCAAGTTCTTTTACCTGTTGTTCTGTCAGTGTCAGGCCTGTTTTTTCGACCTGTCGGAATAGATCAATTATTCCTTGAGCGCCTCCGCGTCTCGCCAGTGTTAGGAAGTTGTCTGAAAGACCTTGTTGTCGTGCAAACACCTTTGCGTCCTCGATTGGCATATTCTGGAGGTGGTCGGCCCACTCGAGCATTTGTTGATCCGTCAGGTGCAGTTCCGTGTGCATTTTGACGATGTCGTTTTTCAGACCTTCAACGCTCACGCCGGCTGATTTTGCAACGTATTCCCATTTTTGAAGCGCTTCCGTGCTGATACCTGTGTTCAGACCGAAGTTATAGAGTTCTTTTGCGTATCCGGCCGTCTGGACAGTGACGAAGTCGAATATGCCCTTCATCACGGTCGCGTACTTGCCAACCTTTTCGGACAGGTTGACGATTTTCTCCATTCCCTCTCCGAATTTATGGATGGCCTCGAGCGAACCATGTTCGAGAGCGAATGTCAGTTTTGTCACAAGTTCATTGACGATTGCCATTATTCAAAATACTCCACTTCATCCTTTTCTGCCGGTTTCCTTGTCTGTTCTTCCACATAATCAAAGAACTCGGCCATTTTTCTCGCCTTGCCAAAGTCCTGGACGCTCGCTGTCCCGTCTATCAGGCTTTGGAACGACAAAAGGTTCCGTTTCACAACCGGGTATATTACTGCTTGTGTCCGGCAGTCATCAGGGATTGAAATGTATTCCCCGCCATCTTTTTCTCGCTGTCTGCGACTATCCCTTGAACAAATGACGGTAAATATTCCCCCAACAGTGCAATTCCCGCTTGAATAAGAACTTGCCAAACGTCTCCTTGGTTCTCTGGCCGGCTGAACCACATCTCGGCTTCGGACTCATCGGACAGGAACTTGTTCTCCGGTGTGATGACCTGCTTCATGATTTTCGCCTTGAGCGGACTCAACCCTTTGACGCTCAATGAGTTGAAGAATTCTGTCAGTCTGCTATCTTCAACCTCTTTCCCGTTTTTGATGTCGAGATACATTGTGACGGCCTGTGCTATCAAGCCGCCACAGTTTGACATAACCTCGATTTGAAGGTCGATCGTGTCGAACACAGGGAGTTTTTGGACTTTGTATTCTTTGTCGTTTACAAGTATCGATTTTATGTTTGCCATTTTTGTTTCCCCTTTTTATTTTTACGCCTCGATGTAGGCTGTGGCAACAAAATCGTACTGCTGCGACCCTTGCGTCTTTCCACCTGACGACAGGTTTCCGGGTTTGGAAACCAATGCGTTCGTCAGTGTGTATTTGACGTTGGCGCCTGTCTGCAATTGCAATGTGCTTGTCGATGACAGGTTCTGTTGCAGTGTGATTGAGTTGTTCAGGGTGTCAATCGACGGGGATGTTTCACGCAGTGTCGCTGTAATTCTGATACCCTGGACGGTTGCGATGTTCAACCCGCCGCCGTCGGTTCCTTCCGTGATTGCAACGTCTCCGCCGACAAACTCAACCGTAATGGGAGAGCCTTCAGCCAACCCTTGCAACGGAATGCCGTTCCACAGCAGTTTTGTGTTCTTTTGGTTGTAAATCTCTTTTCTTGCCATTTTGTCCTCCTTTTAGGCTTCTACATCAACATTGATTGCGATTGAACCCATCCACCCGGAATCTTGCACCGTGATTGTGATCGGTGTGCCGATATGAGCGGCGCGTTGTGCGGCCGTTGTGGCTCCGAGGTCTTGGATGTCAATCTTACAGGCCGGAATGAGTGAATACCCTGTCTCGGACGATGTGTCTTCGACGATTCGGTCTGCGAACGATCCGTTGTTCTTGTATTTGTTGCAAATCTTGGCGGCTGCCGCAATCAAGCGGTTCTGGCCGTCCACAGTGTACGGGATTTTCTTATTCCGCAAGAACACGTTCAGGATTTCGATTTCCAGTTCCGCAATGAAGTTGCAAACGTTTACCCACCCGTCAGTTGACCATGCGTTCCCGGATTGGACACCCTCGCGGAAGTATTTCAGCGTTTGACCAACGATACCCGTGATTGTGTTGATACGGCGTGCATTCAGTGTGCCGACGTTGGTTTCGATGTCTGGGAAGTTCACGGCTGCAATTCCGTCTGCGTCTTTGAACTTTCCGGCGATTGTCGAATCGGCCTCCGAGTAGTTCACAGCCAAGAAGTTTGCCAGGTACGAGATTTCCGGGTACACTTGAGCGTTGTCGTCATACGTAAAGCTCGCGGTGTTGAACCCGTTGTTCATGGCAATGTAGCCGTTGTTTGTTGTGGCGGCTGGGTTGTATGCTGTGGGATTGTTTGTGCAGTATGCGCCAACTGCCCGGAACGAGCGACCATTTACCCATGTCGCTGCTTCTAATTGGTCCGTTGTATCCCGATATGAGGAATCAAGAACCCAGCCATAGAAGAAGTATCCTCCTTGCACTGCGGCGTCTGCGATTGCTTGCAGTTCGTCCGCGATACTTCCCGCCACATATCCGTCAGCGAGTGTCGCACCGTCTGCTGCCGTCAAACCCAACAGAGCTGAAACGTCTGTCCCTTCTGCGGGAGCGGAAGCGTAGCTGATTGTTGAGCCGGCACCGGCCGTCGCTGATTTGATGATTAAATTCCCGTGGTACACCGAACAGGATCCGTCCGAAGACAATGCTGTATTGATTACTTCGGCCACGTCGTTGATTGTTTCGGCGGACGAGAAGTCCAACGAAGCCAACTCCACAACGTTTCCGTCGATTGTGATGTTCATTGCACCGTCTGTAATTGACACGAGGTCCACCGGGTTTGTCCCAGCAGAGAGCAAGTATGCCGGTTGGCTTTCCGAGAATACCCGAGCCACTGCGATTCGTGTCGGTCGTTTTGTCTTTGCGAAGAACGCATTTCCCGCCCACCAGACACTGTCTCCGGCGGTGCAGATTTTATTGAACGCGTCCTGTGTGCTGTAAACGCCAAAGCGGTTTCCGTGTAGGAAGTCCACATTCGGTGTGCATAAGCACATGATTGTCATATCCGTGCCGACAGCGACTTGTGCTTTTGACAGCGAGACGCTTACGTCAACGGAGATTGGTAGTTTGTTTTGTGTTTCGGCCATTTTGTCCTCCTTTATTTTCGGCAGCCTTTATTAAAAATCAGTCATCCAATTTGGATGTTGTCTTTTCAACTGTTCCAACTCGTTGTCAGATACAGTCTCTCTTTTACCTGATTTCCAAACGATTGTGTTTTTGTTGCCACTAACATCTATCAATCGAAAATCAGCATTCCTTTTTTGTACGTCAATTTCGGTCTCCTTATATTCTCCACGAGGGTTTGCCTCTTTTGTGGTATAGAAAGACGCATTCATGGCGTGTCTCGCACGGGTTAGTTTATTCCCAGTCTTGACATATTCCTCAAGACGAGCCAAATCATCCTGTGCCTTTTTCAAACGAGCCTCTTCAATGTATTTGTATTGTTTTTCTGATTTTTCAACATTCTTTTTGAGATAACTGATTGCTTCTTCCAAATCGTGTTTTGCAGCAGTATAGGCAGCATAATACTGTTGACTGCTCAAATCAACCCAGTGAGGGGAATATACAGATTTCCAAGAGTTCTGAACATAGCGCTTTGCTTCGTCTTCAGTCTTGAACATTTTACCGTCGATTGGCCCATGAACTCCACGTGTTTTTGCCGCACGGTATTCATATTCTCCAGTCAACTTGTTTATCTGTTTTTTTACAATACCAACGACTGGTTCAATCGGATCAGATGAATAATCGAAGTATTTCAGGACACCGTCGCTTTGGCGCCAGTCTCCATTTTTTACTTTTTTGTTTCCAATCTTTTGTTCTGCCCATCTTTTCAGTTCGTCTTTGTTGATAGAACCAAACTTGTCTGATTGGATTTTGTCGTCAACGAAATAGTTGGCAACACCACCTTTGCCTTCTCCGAGCCAAGTGATTTTGACGTATTCGTTGTGGTGCTTACCGCTTTCGTCTGTGTCCATTTTACCATATACAGTTCCACCATGAGACCAGTGAGGGCCAATGGCTGCGATTGTACCCGGAGTTCCGTTTCCGACCTTGACAACTTCCAAATCGACTTTGTTTATTTCAATCACATTTCCACTTTGGCCTTTTACAAGAACTTTTGTCGGCATATCTTTCAAAACTTTTACTTCTTGTTCTTTCCCATTGTACATGATGGTCAAATGAACACCCTCATTGAAATAGTTCCCGACCTTTTTATTCCCGACTTCTTTTTCTGCGTCTTTGGCGAGGCCTTTGAACAGGGACCACTCTTGTTTGTCTATGGGCTCATTCTCGACAATAACGCCGTAGTTCTTGTCCAGCTCTTCCTTGGCTTCCCATAGCAGTCTTTTTTCTTTTTCACATGACTTGTCCGGGTTGTCCTTGATGTATTTCGTCAGTTCGCGGACGTCGGCCAATAGTTGCTCTTTCGAGCGAGCATTTCCGACCTTGTTTCCTGTCTTTCCCCATGAACGGTCCATCCAAGCATGATATAGGTCATCATACTTCATGCCATATTTTTGTGCAACCAAGTCAAAAACAAATTCTCTCAATGTTGAATCTCCAACACCGAGAATGTCATAAACTCTCCACGGTTCTTTTTTTATCGCCTCGTACGTAGCACTTGATTTGATTTCGTCAATCAAAGAATCGCTCGGGTGCGCTCTTTTTAGGTCGTCCTTGAGGCCGTTCCCAACTTTACGGTTGCCGGTTTTATTCTCCCGTTTTTGTCTTTCTTCAAGGTCTTTAATGCGTTTTTCGAAGTCTTTCAGTCCTTCTTTTGTCCAACCATTATATCCTGTCTCGGCCCATCCAAATCTTTTAGCGTCCGCGAGCATTCGTTTGGCTGACTCAATGATGTCTCTCCAGTCTTCGTTGCACGCCTTGGCGTTCCCGGTATAGTTTTTTGCTTCGCGGTAGTCATCAGAGAATGATGTTTTGACGTATGTGGTTCCGTCACTGAACTCTAATTTTTGGCCATTATCAACCTTTAGGATTGCGCCTTCTTCTTTTTTCTTTTTGATGATTTCATCCTTGTTGGCGTTCCCAACCCTAATTGATTTTGCGAAGTCTTTCATTTTATCCCTCCCGTGGAATTGTCGTTGTAAATTCATTATTGCCTATTTTTGTCGTAATGTCAACATTATTCATCCATTCGACCAGATTTTGTTTTGGAATGTTTGTGTGGATGTCTATGTTTACGAGGGCAACCGGCAAAATTTTCCCCTCATGGAATGTGCTTATGTCCTCAACGTCGTCGTGTCCACCGTACCCAACTGTCGGCCACATATCGCTGTCCCGGAGTTCGCTGTCGAAGTACGATGTTATCTTGTCGGCCACGGTCATTGCGTCCTTGCCTCTGACCTGGATTTCGAACGTGAGCGTGCTTTCCGACCGCTGGTTCTCTGTTATCGTTTCCAGTCCCTCTGTCCACCGAATGACGTCGTGTGGTTGCTTGAACTGTCTTTTCAGCGTGACAAGGCAATACTGGTTGGCAGGTTCCGGTCCGTCTGCCGGTCCGAATATGGCTGTCCATCCGCTGGCCTTTTCTATGGCTTTTCTGACAAGTTCCTTTACGCTTTCGATCGTGTTAGGCATTTGTTGTCTCCTTTTCGTCCTCGGAGTTCTCGAACCGAATCGCGTAATATGATTTGAACCCGGCATTTTTCACGGTTTCCGGGTTCTTTTTGATAACGTACTCGAGACCGTCAATGACCGCGTATGATTGCTTGCTCTGTATGCTTTTGTTGTGCTGGTTTGTATAGTACAACGTGTCCCGTCCCTCTGGGAACATAATGCAGAACGCCGCTTCCACGTATCGGCCTTGTGCGACGATTTCGAGTGTTTCTTCATCCACGTTTAGCAGAATGCAGTAGAGTGTCCTTTTTGCGCCGTCTGTTTGTGTCCAGTAGCCGTTGACGTATGCGCCGGTCTTTTCATATACCTCTATCGGTTCCGGGCATTCGAAGGCTTCCAGCGTGGATGAGAAGTCGAACGGTAGGTGTGTCATTTTTGAACCCTCCGAATTTCGTGTCTTGGTGCGTTTTTCATGTCGCCACTGTCAATGAGCGGGTGGCTTGACATTTTCATGTGTACCGTGTATGCGCTGTTCGGTGGCGAATAGCAGTTTTCAATAGCCTCTGATATGAGATTCGCGCCATCTTGTCCCATGACGTCCATGAACTTGTCCACGTCCATCTGTCCTTTTGCCAATCCGTCCTGGACCTGCTCGAGGGCCGCGCGTTCCATTTTCTCCCATTCTTCGGACGCTTTTGCCATGAACTCCCGGCGCGGTACTCCGATACCGAAGTTGTTTTTGATTGCAACGTCGATTATGCTCGGGTATGGTTCTTTATTCCGTATTTTTCTTTTTGACCATTTGAACTCATAGTGTGGCGTGTTCAGTTTGCCTTTTGGGAACCCGGCGACGACTTCCTTGTCCGTCAGTGCTTTGACGACGGTTTCGAGGTCGTGTGCGTAGTTTGGGTTTGTCTGTGTTGTTTTAATAGAAAGCATTTTCCACGCCTTTACTCAAAATGACATTGCCTTCCGGCATTATTTCCTCTAGTAAGCGCAGATATTCCAGACCGTATTCTGTGCGGCCGAAGTCGGCCCACAACGGGTTTTCGCTTCGTGATAGTGCGTTCAGTTCAGACGATTCGCTCAAGCTCGAGTTTGACGCTGATCGGCTTGTTGTCTGTGCTGACGATGATCCGTTTTTCATTCCGAGTTTGGCATAGGTCGTTCCGATATTGAACTTCAGTCCGAGCCTATGCGCAACTCGTAAATTGAGAGCGTGGCACCGTAGTTTACCCCACGATGTGTCGGATAGGATTGTGTCTTCAATACATCCCCGTTGGTTCACGAGGGCTTGGTTGATTTCCCGGAACTCTGGGAACTCCATAATAAATCCGCCATAGTTAAATGCCACGCCGACCTCCTATTCTAGGTCAATTTTTACAGTTCCCTCTAAATCAAACTTTTTGACCTCGGCCTTGACGTTTTGTCCGCCTTCGTGCCGTTCGACCGGGTTTTTCAGGTTTTCGGGAACGACGGCGTCGTGTGCGGATACTTCCGCGGCGTCGAGCGTGTGTGTCAAAATACCTTTGTCAAAGAACCGACGGACCATTTCGTTTTTGAGAAGTCGTTTCAGTTGTTCACGGTCAACCTCTTTGATTTCCCTTGGCGCAACATTGATTGCGTCGAACGCATTCCCATCGCACAGGCATATGTTGTTCATGCTCGTGTTCGTGATCAGGCACGTGCTTTTTTCGTATGTCTGCTCTTTGAATGTGGTTTTCATGACCAGTTCTTTTTGTTTCGGTTCTTCCGGGATAGTTTCGGCCGGTGTCTCCGTCACGGGTGTGTTTTCAACTGGTTTTTCGTTTGAAGTAGGTTGCACCGTGGTAGGTGTTTTATTCTCTACCACGGGCTTTTTGGTTTTGTTCTTCTTTTTTGCCATATCTCGTTTCCCCTTTCAATGACTAGATACCGTCAACATACAATGTGGACAGGTTCTGGCGAATGAAGTAAGAACCATGCTTTTGTTCCGCATAGAACTCGGCTCCCAATGGAACGGGGACCGGAGCCTGTACCGTGTACGGCAACGGGAACGGCAAGCCTTGGTTTTTCTTCGAACGGTCTTGCACAACCATCCGGTCAGCACCAGTTGCACCGGCGCCCTTCAGATAACGAATAGGAACGATTTCCAGTTCGCCACCGCGGATGTTTGAATACAGGTTGTTCACTTTCAGGTATGTCAGGGCTGAAGCGAATGTTGAGGCTTGAGCCGACAAGGCCATCGGTGTATTGGCCAGCAACGAGTATTGAGCCAACGGCAAGAACACTGTGTTCGGCAAGAACACGCTCTTTGAGTCCGTCCAGACTTTTGTCAGGGCGTCGTTCACGTCTTTGACCATTTCCGTGCCAGTCTTTTGAGACCATTTCGTACTTGATGAAGCACCTGTCGCGGCAGATGTCACGGTGATTCCGTCGTAGTTCAAGAACCCACGGAAGCCGACAGACTCGTCGCCGAAGAACGTTGTTTGTTCGATCAGGTTATCGCAGGCTTCACGCATACATTCGCCCAAGTCTTGAGCGAGGTTGCTATTGAAACCGAACTGATATTGACGAGCGTCTTCGTTGTTCAGGGTTGCACCGACAGCGGAGAATGCCAACGGCACTTCGATAGCGCCAATGGATTGACCGACTTTCGGGACGTCGTTCACAGGGCCTTTGCCGATGAACTTTGCAGTTCCCTGGCGGTCACGAATACGAGCCGCGTAGGAAGTGGCACCCGGATTGATTGAGGAGTTGACCTGGTCTTCTTTGACGACTTTGTACCAGTCTTTGTCAGGGTACTCTACGTCGAAGAATGCAGCGTCAACGTCCGTGTAAATGGAAAACGCCAATTCTTGCGCTGTCACATTCGGTTGCGAGCCATAGTTGAAATTGATAGACATTGTTTATATCCTCCTATTATGATTCAGAACTTGCGGCGGGTTCGACACCGAGTTCGATTAAAGCCAAACCGCCTTTTGCGGCACCTGCCACAACGCTGACGTTTGTCAATTTTACCGTTTTCTGGCTGACGGCTGTACCAGTGAAGCCACCGGCTGTCAGCTCGGCAACAGCGTCATCAGCGATGACCCAGTAGATATCTCCACCGGTCGTGATAGCGCCTTGAGCCTTGACCCAGATCCGACCACCGACGCGATTGGCACGCAACACCGTGGCCATATCTTGTTCGGCCAAGTATGTGTTTCCGTTTGCGTCTGTGCGGCCGCTGTCCGTGCGGACAACGATACCGTAGAAGTCAGCAGCGGTCGAAGAGCCTGTCGGCAGTTTCGCGGCCAAGTCATTTACACCGGCCTTGATAGCTGTGACGGCGGCTTTTGCCACACCGTAGCCAACGTTGATGTTATCGCCTGCGGTCAATGAATCACACAGGTTGATGTCGGAAGCGTTTGCTAACCGACCTTCCAAGGCAACACCCATCTGGTCATAGATTGCAGATTGAATGAAGCCGAATTTTGTTCCATGATAAATACTCGACATTTTTGTCCTCCTTTTTATTTTTTACCTTTGAAACTGAACATACGGGAGACGCCGGTTTTGGGTTCGGACGCACGGTTCATGGCTTGCGCACCGACAACAAATCTTTTGTCTGCCTTTTTGTTCTGCACTTTTTGATGTGCTTCCAGAGCAATTGCTTGGAACGCTCCGATTAAACGGTCTTCACTCATGTTTGCACAATCAAAACCTTTTTTGTTCATGACTTTTTCGGCCAAGAACAGGATACGTGCTTTACGGTTTTTCGTTTTGCACGCATTTTTGACTTCTTCTTTTTCTTCGTCGTCGATTTCGGTTTCGATAACTTCGTCTTCGGCGATTTTTTGTTCAGCCAATTCTTCGGCCATGGCCTCTTGGGTCTCCGGGGAAAGAGCTTCTTCGAGTTTTTCTTTGAACTCCTCGATGAGTTGCTTCTTTTCTTCGAGTTCGGCGTTTTTGGCCTGGACTTCTTCTTCGAGCTTTTTAACTTCTTCTAACGCGTTCTCAACATCTTTGGCAGACGAGGTTTTTACTTCATCGACCAATTCTTCGGCCTTGACCGCATCATCTTCGTTAGAAAACTCCACAGATTTATCGGTATTCCCGATTTTAATCCGTAATGTTTTGGACATTTTCAGTTCTCCTTTTTTCTTGTTGATTACTCTAACATCTGAACCACACCGGCCCTCGCCCTCTGGTAAGAGCAGGACATGGTTGAACACGATGTTGCCTTGCCTGTATGTATATTGAACACCATTATAAATACCGGCTTCCTGTAAAAAGTCGGCTGTGTATCCGGCCGAGATTTCTACAAGCTCTTTTGAGAGTATTTTGTCCACGGTTTCCTTGTCCGTGATACGCAACTCGCAAACTATTTTTGTCCCGTCCAATGACAGCACACCAGAGATTTGACCGATTGACTTTCCGTCTTTGGCTGCGTTTTCGGATGTGCGCCAGTCGTGGTCGCCCACAATAACGTCTCGCCCTTCGCCGCTTTTTAGTGCCTCGGGTGTGAACTCCTGGACCGGGATATAAACTTTTTCGATTTCGTTTGAGCCACCGTCGATGAACTCGCTTTGCAGGTAGTCAAACACTCCCTCTTTTAGGATGACAGCTTTGACCAGGGCGATACCGTCCTCGTCCACTTTGAAGTTGTTGCCAATCCTTACTCTTTGTGATTTTAGTTCCATACTTCTCCTACCCTTTATTTTATGCTAACAAATTTTTTTCGCATTGTCAACACTTTTTATTCGCTCCATTTTACTTTGAGTTCTTGGATGTCAATATAAGGCGCCGGCCGGCAACGGCAAAGGATGTCGTCTCCTGGGTGGTTTAGTGGCATATCTGCGTCCCGTTTTACCCACGTTTTTCCTTTGTCTCTCGAGCATACTGTCGGGTCGTCCCATCGGCACATCAGACCTTCCATTTTGTAGTGGTTCTTGTGTAGCGCTGTTATTTTTTTGTATAGGCCTCCGGGCGTTCCGACCACACGTCTGTCCTTTGATGTTCTCCAGATATATTTGTCGATTCCGACGGCTTTTTGGCGCAGCGCCGAGATTGAGCAGTTCATCTTGGCCGTCTGGTCCCGTGCGAGAACTCTGGCTCGTCCGTCTGATACTTTGAACTCCTCTTTTATTTGCCGGATGAGGGTTCTGTTCTCCGGCATTGGTATCCCTTTGTAGTGCTGAAGCACGCGGTCAGCCACTTTCAGGACCATTTCGTTCGGGATTGTTTTTATGTACATTGCCGCCTCATACATCATCATGTCGAGGTCTTGCTTCATGTTTTCTTGGATGACGGCACCGACGTCTATGCCAAGAGCCTTGCGGAGCGTTTCCATTGTTTGTTCTCGGTTGTATCCGTTTACCTGTTGCACCCACTGTTCGGCGAAGTTTGGAGCGATTGTGTCGAACTGGATCTGGTATTTTTGCTTTATCAGGTCGAGCCGTCGTCCCACTTCGGCCGCTGTTATGGTCGGGTTGAGTTCCATTTGTGCCAGCAGGTCCTCAATCTCTTGCTTGATTGGATCCTGGAGTTTTAGGAGCATACGGCGCATTGCCCATTCGATTCTTTTTGGGTCTCGGACAGGTTCTGCCGTTATGTTCTTTTTTTTAGACGGTTTCGGCTTTTGGTTCAGGATTATTACCGACATTCATCAACTCCTTTAATTTGTCATCCGTCTGTTTGTTTATATCGTCGGGTGTGTTGTTGTATTCCACTTCTATAGGGTCCGGGATGTCGTCCTCGCTGATCGGCGTTGTGAATATCTTTTTGGCGTTCAGTTCGTTGACGATGTATTCAACCGGTATGACACCTGCGTCTTTGAGCGTCGTCAGTATCCGTGTGTATGTTTCGTCCACGGTTGCCTTTTCTTGGCCGTCGAGGTTCCACAGGCTCTCAAATTCAAGTTCGAACTTTGGTTTGATACGTTGCCACGCCTCTTGTCCGAGGATGGACGGTCCGAGGATGTTGAACAGTTTTTCGTATTTCGGGTCGAGCCGTGTCTCTTGGTACGAGGCAATTCCGTTGTAATAGTTCTCCAGGTCGCCTTCGCCTGTTGCGTTCAGTCCTCCGGGTGCTTGACCGATGAACCGGCTTGCGGGTACGTCGGAACCTGCCGACAGTATCTGGATGAAGGACATCAGGAGTTCCGGCACGCTTCCGAACTGCGCTCCGTTTTCTTCGACTTCGACGTTCTTTCCTTTGAGGATTGCCGCTCGGTAGATACTGACCTGTTCGGCCATCTCCTCGAGCTGTCTGATTGCGTCCTCTCCTCGTTTCGTTCCCTCGAGGTTTAGCAGGTTGTCGGCTTTGACGAACATGACGCTGGCCTTTTGTGCCAGTTGATATGCCGCCTGTTGTGTGCCGATACAACGCATGATTGAATCCCAAAGCGGAGCCAGAACGGACTCTCCGAACCCTTGCGGGTTGATTCGGAAGTTCTGCATGAGCCGCTGTGATGAGTAGTTGAACAACGGGTCGCCGTCAAATATGATGAGACGCGATACGTGCGTCTTTGTCCCGTTTATGAAGTAGTATTTCGGTTTGTCGTACCCTTTGGAGAACGGGTCCGTGTCATACACCGGGTTTGTGATCTGGTTCAGTGACAAGACATTCAGGAACTTCAGGTCGCCTTTGTCGATTGTTTTCGGGTCGAGTGGTTTTGCTGGGTCGTCCTCTTTGTCTGCCACGCCGATATAGATTGCGCAGCCACCGAGAAGTCGTTCTTGGATTGCGGCCCGTCTCATTTTCTCCCAGCCGCCGATTTTGTCCATACCGTTCATGAGGGCCATTTTTTCTTCGTCTGTCACGCCGACGAGGTTCGGTTTGACCCGGAACGCGTCGTTCACTGGGATTTCGACGATTTTTCTGGCTTCCCATGATGTGTAATACAGTTGTGTGTATTTTTGCCAGCGGAAAAAGTAGTTGTTGTTGTAGTACGGGTTCAGGCTCGACCACGCTGTTGTTTGGATGGCTCCTCTATCTTGGAGTGTATTTGCGCCGGCGCCACGGACGAGTGTATTCCCGACTTTTTTGGTTTTTTTGCTATGTTTTACCATTTTTGTTCTCCCGGTTTATTTTATGATAAAACATTTTTTTTGTTTTTGCAAGGGTTTTTATTTACTGTCCGCCGCCGTAGTATTTCCAGACACTGTGTGCCATTGTGAAAGCGTCCACCGAGTCGTCGTGCGCTTGGCTCATGTCTTCGGCAAACATTGACGCTTCGTTTATCAGGTAGTCCGTTGTGCGTTCTCCCTCTGGCAGATAGACTTTCCCGCAGAACACATCCCATGAGGCTTCCTTGGTTCTGCCGACCTTGTCGTCCGGGTATTCATACTCCTTTGGCGTCCATGCGATTGCGTTTATTCCTTCCCTCGCGAGTGTCTGCTGGAGCGGGGAACCTGACGCTTTGTCTTCAATGAATAGATACTGTGCTTGTTGTTGTTCGTTAGGGTTTCGCCACTTGTCCCAGATACGTTTTGCGTTTTGTATCAGGTCGGGAAACTCCCAGCGTTCGACGACCATGTCTCGCATATACATATGGTCCTTTTTGAGTTCCCAGACCTGTATGCAGGACATATCGGCTGTTTTGCTTTCCTTGAACGCGGTGTCGGCCGTGATGATGAGTTGTCCGGTTATTTTCTGTTCGTCGGCTTTGTATAGTTTCCACCAGTCGCGTTTGACTATGAGGCCCTGTTCTGTGATTGGTTCTTGTTGGAACTGTGCCGAGAACGACGATTTGTCGAATGATAGTTCTGCGATACGCTCGGGTGTGTATTGACTTGGTATCTGGCAGACACCGTTCACGTCGAGGAGTGGTTTTCGTAGGGTGTAGAAGTTGTATTTTGTGATGAGGTGTCCCGTTATGTCTTCCAGGTGGAGCCTCTGCTGTACGTCTAGGATTGGAACGTTTGAATCGTTTAGCCGTGAGATGAGGACTTCGGAGAAGTATCTGAAGCATTTGTCTCTCATCAGTTGGCTGTGGATGTCCTGCGGTTTGTTGAGATCGTCCATTATGAGCATTCCGCTGAAGTCTTTTGCGCCTCTGATACCGCACCCGAACCCGGTTATGGCTGATCCGACGGCTGCGAACAGTGCTATGCCTCCGGCCGCCGTGACGATTTTTCTGTTTGAGTAGAAGTTTTCTCCCGTTTCGGTTTGCATATACTCTCTCCAGAACGAATCCACAGGGGAGGCTTCTTCGGTTTCCATTCTGGTTTTGGTTGGGTACATGGCTTTGTATATGGGATGTTCCATGATTGCCATGATTTCCCTGCTGATATCAGAGAGCAGTGCTTGGTTGAATGACGTGTATATGAAGTTGCACCGTGGGTTTTTTGTGAGTGCGTACACGAGGAAGTATTTGCACAGGGTTGTTTTGCCGGACCGCGGTGGTACGTTTAGGCACGACCGTTTTTGTTTGAGGTCGTATATCTCTTGGAATAGGTTGAACATATCCTCGTGGATCGGGTCGATTTTGAATGGTTTGCTTTCAATGCAGCGGAACATATACCTGAACCACCGCTCGAACCCTTGGCCGAGTAGGACTTGCCCTATGTATTCCGGGTCGATTTTATCATTTGTCACTTCCGTCATCTGAAATTATGCTGTCAATGTGTTTGAGCGTTTCGTTTTTTTGTTCTTGCGAGACGAACACCTTTTGCGTGATGACGTTCCCGGTTATCTCTTTCGCTGGGAGTTCTCCGAGGAGTGCCAGCATGAGTTCCACGGCCTTGACGTTTCCTTTGAGCGCCTGTTGTTTTAGCGAGGCGATCAGCATGGCTTTGTTGATACAGTCCTCTGTCGAAATCTTGGGAAACATGGTTTTCAGGATTGACATTTCCTTTTCGGTAGGTGCCTGATCCATGAGTGTTTGAATGATGTCTTTTATCATTCTCTTTCGTGCGAGGGTTTTGTTTGCCTTTATGGCTCCGTTGCGCGCCATCTGTTTTCTGACTTCTGGCGGGTACTGACCGAACGGCTTTGCCGGTTGTAGGTATTTTGAGTTGTCTGCTCTCATTTTTTACCTCCTCACTATTTCCAGTTTGTTGTGTCCTTGTTTAATTTTCCCATATTACATTCATCGCACAAAACCTGAAGGTTATTTTTGTCTCCAGAGCAGTCCACGCTTCAGCTGAATGTCCTCTGCCACTGCGTCCAGAACGGCGTCTTTGGCCGCCGAATCCCCTTTGAGCCGTGCAATTTCGTCGAGCGTCCGTGCTATCAGGTCGGAGAGCCTTCCGATGTTTGCTTTGTTGTCCTCTGTTATGTCCGGGATGTATGCTGCCGCAACCCGAATGATGTCCTTTGACGGTGGGACTTCTTCTGTGGCTCCGAGATAGCATACCTCCTTTATCTGGTCGATTTTGTCATCCAGTCCGTCATATACACGGTCCATGAGTAGGTGGATCCCGTAGAACGATTCTCCGTGCGCGTGGTAGTGGATGTCTTTTGCGTAGTTTTTTATTGCCTCAAGTAGTTCGATTAAAGTTATCATTTTGTGCCTCCGCTCCCAATTTTACCAGTTATTTTTGCCAGTGTCAAGCCTATTCTTTGATAAAGAAGTTAAGGATGTGCCGACAGAACGCGTTGGATGTGAACTGCTTTTTGAACAGAGAGTTCGGTATTGTGAGTTCTTGTTCGTCGTCTTTGCCGTATTGTATGTTCAGAATTGTGAACGGCCCTTGCCGAATGACCCGGACCCAGATTTCCACACCCAGAACTTCGAGACGGTATCGCTTCATTTTTTTCTTCCTTTTTCGATTTTTTTCTCGATTTCCGTTATCCGTCGGTCCATGTCTTCCATTACTGAAGCGAAGTCAAATAATATCTGCGCTTGCTTTTTCATGAGCATGAGTATATCGAGTGTATCTCTCAATTCTTCTTCTTTGTTTTTTCTCCAGAACATTTTATTTTCTCCTTTTCTTGATTGGTTTGAACGCTCCCATGTGGAACCTTTTTCTGAATATAACGTCGAACTTGTCCGCGTACTGCCACCAGGCAATGTTCGGTTTCCATTCGCTCCAAAAGAATTCTTCCGTCTTTAGGTATTTACTGTTTTCCGGGACAATGATCAGGTCGAACACCTTTATGTCGTTCGTGATGACCTTTATCCAACGGCCGCAGAGTGGTTTGGTTTTGTTCGTGTATAGTTTCATTACTTCTCTCCTTTTGGGTCAAGAACGTTTAGTGCTTCTATAAACCGACCATCTTTGATGAGTTCTATGGCTTGCTCTTTTTGTTCTTGTAAGCGTTCTACCTGAAATCTTAAACAAGAGTTTCTAATTGTAAGTTGTTCCACAAGAATAGCGTAGTCTATCTCTTTACTCATTTTACACCTTCCATTTCTTTTAGGGCTTGTTTAATCACATTTAGTATTCGTTGGTTTCTGCGTGTCAATACGGCCCAATACTTCATATCATTATAACAATATTTCAACGCCTTTGTGGCTATTTCAAGTTGTTCTTGTAGCTTCTTGTATTCTATTTCACAAACAGCACCCAAAGCTTTAAGAACTTCATCCCTATTAGGAGTCAATTTTTCTGTCAGTCCTTTACTCATTTTTCATCCTCTACTTCAAACCAAACCTTTACAACGTGTTGCCACATAATATGTGTATCACTAAACTTAAGGTTTTTCTTTTTTTCAAGGCACTTTATAATCTCGTTATAGACATCAATATTAGCTTTCCTCATCTCAAAAGTGCTTCTCCCATCCGTATCAATATGTATTGTAAGTGATTTAGTCATTTCATTTCCTCCACGACCTTTTTCACAACCATGTAGAGCATAAAGTTGTCGGCTGTGTACCAGAGGTCCTCGTCCTCTTTTGAGATGACCGGGTCAATCCATTCTATGAAGAAGTCCCTGTCCATGTTCTTGAGTATTGCCTTCCACTCCGCGTCCCGGAATGTTTGTCCGGCATAGTATTCGTGGCTTGAGTTGAAGTATTCTTCTTTGGCTTTGTTCAAGCATTCCTTTATGAACTCTTTCAGCATACTAGGCCTCTTTGTCGTATATGTATTTTTCGTATTCTTTCCCGGAGTCGAAGCAGTCCTTTATTCCGTTTGCCTCGATTTCGTCCCAGACCTTACTGAAGTGTGTTTTCATGTCTTTGTAGTATTCCATTGCAAGCCTGATACTGCGTTTCATGTTGGCCATTATTCTGCGGTAGTGGAATAGCGTGTTTTTCTGTCGGACGATTGTGTCTATCCGTTCCATTCTGCTGTTTCCAAAGAACAGGTCTTTCATGATACCGTCCCGGACGGCTTGCGAGGCTCCGTATGATTGGTTCTCGTTTTTCATGTCGTAGATTTTCTCTACAATGTACGTGTTCAGTGATTTGCCGTTTTCTTCAGCGAGTTTTTTTGCAATGTCCAGTTGCGTTTCGGACATCGTGATTGATGTTCTGCGCCCGTCGAACATATAGATGTTCTGGATCAACATATTTCCTTTTCTGTTCATTCTACACCTCCTCCAGGCTGTCTTTCCAGTTTTTTGCTTTTGGCATTTCCAGATAGACGATCGCCTGTGGGTATGGAGTTCCTTCGGTTCTCGGGTTGTTGTTTACCCAACAGTCTTTTTCGATTGTCGGCTTTGTTGGCCACCATATCCAGGTGCCATTCTTGTTCATAGACACCCATCCTTTTTTGAATTTTATTTTCATTTTTGTCCTCATATTTTTGTTTTCTCCCTTATGGGATTGACCTCATTATAGCATACTTTTCTATGAAAGTCAAGCGTTTTTTTATGTTATTTTATTGTACCTCCTTCATAAATCCAATCATTTTTCGTTTGAAACCAAGGTATCTGTGTGCCATTTTTGAGGCTCCGTTCACGTCGAATACAAAGGCCATAATGCGGTCGCATTTTGCGTCCTTGGCCATTTTCTCGATTCGTTTCAACATCAGCTTGTAAATGCCTTTTTGTCGCACCTCTGGCCTGACATAGACGTGTTCGATACAGATTGAGCTTGTCATCTGGTCGATTCCGACGGAAACGAACCCGAGAACTCTGTAATCGTCAGTGAATGCAACGCAGATGGCTGTCCCTCTGATGGCGAACATATCCTCTGGCATTTCGGTCATCAGCGACAGTTCTGTTTTGTATGCGTTGATTGCCACTTCCAGTCCGTTTGTCCCATCTGACCCTTTGTAGAGTTTGTTCAGCAGTTCGGCTGTTTTTGGCTCTTTTGGGTTGATGAGCATTACTTTGTATTCGGTCAGTTTATCCATGTTTTGTCGTCCTCTTTTTTCTTTAGGAAATCTATCAGGGTTTGATACACGCCGATTATTTGTTGCCACTCCTTTTTCGTGTTTGTGACAGGAGCCTGCGCGTATATGAAGTCCCCTTCTTTGAATATCTCGAAAACCACTTTTTTTTTATTTTTTTTCATTTGACATTTTGTCCAGGAAGTCTTCCCAAATCCGTGCGAGGCGCAATACGCTTTCGGGTTGGTTGGTTTTGCCTGTTTCGTAGTATTTGACCATTCCTTCGCTCTTTCCAAGGAATATCCGTCCAAATTGCCTACGTGTGGCTCCGAACTTTTTTCTAATTCTTTCAATTTCAGTCATTTCGTTTTCTGTCCTTTTTTTGTACTTCATTTTCTTGTTTCCTTTTTGTGTTTTCATTGTGAGAGGCCCGCCGGGTTTAATGAAGGAAAAACTCAAATACCTTTTCGCATATTTTGCCAGTTTACAGAAGAGGAAGCATTATTTTGCGAATTACCGGCGGATAGAGACACTGTTGGATCGTGAGAATGCCCATGACGACTTGCAATGGTTGCTTTCCAGTGCCAGTTATGGCAACCAGATCCAAGCCTTTTTAATCTTTGACCATAAACTTTCCTTTTTGGGTTGTGGTTTTTGTTCTACGTAAACGGGGATGTATCTGTCCAGTTCTTTGCAATCTGCGATTTGTCCCAGGAGCCATTTTGGAAGTGGACGCTCTTTGTGTTTTTGTTCTGCGTGCGTTATTGACGAGAGGGGGACTTTCAGTATCTGCGCCAGTTTTTTTACCGGCATATCGTTTAATTTTCTGAACTTTCGTAGGTCTTGTCCGTTTTTGAGTATCATGTTGGGTCTCCTTTTCTGTTTACAAGTCTATTTTAACCATTTTGATTGTGATGTCAAGTGTTTTTTTAGTTTATTTTCAAAAATCCTTCTTTTTCGTATTGTCTGACAATTTTTTCTTCGTTTTTGTATTTGTGCTGGGTTTTGTAATCGTCTGGGTTGTAGAATGTTTTTGTTTTTTCAAAGTCGAACCCGTACAGGTTTATTTCCTTCGCTCCGAAGTATAGGCACATTTCGATCGCTATGAACCCGGAAGACGGTTGTGCGCCAAGGAACTCTGCGATTCGTCCTCTTTCCCTATCTGGTATCATCAGGTCCGTTTTGTTATGGTAGAACCGGCTCCTATTTGCGACAAATTTTGCTTTGAATTGTTTGATTTGCTCTGGTTCGAGTGTTAGTGCCAGCAACAGGAGATCTGTTCTTGATCCCTGGCTTATGGGTTTTTCTATGAACCCTTTATTGAACCGTATCACAAAGTCCTGGTTGTCTATTTCGTGTCCGTTTTCTTTTTCGAATATGCTTTGTGCGTTCCCGACTATTGCGATCCGTTTCCCGTAGATGTGTTTTGCCAATGGCCACATGGATGAGTATCTGACCCCTTTGAGCATTTTTATTTTTTCGCAGCCGACGTAGTGTAGGATGTGTGCGTCTTTTTCCGGTATCGGATCGTCGTATTTTCTGTTCGTGCAGTAGTTCCATTTTTTGCTTATGAACCGGAGCCTGTCTCTCATTGTGACATTTATCACTGTTTCGTCGTGCTGCCACCCCGTCTCTGGGACAGGGCATTCCTTTTCGACGAATAGGCATTCCGGGATGAAGTTTATTTCCCGTAGTTTTTTCAGGTTCATGACCATCATCCCGGACAGACCGTATTTTTTTGCTCCGATTGCTTTTGCCATTTTCTTCCCGATCGAGTATGTTTCGCACAGGTTTATGTATTTGCATTGCATATTCCACAGTTTATCGAGCGGTTTTTTGCATATTGTGTCTGCGTCCACGTATATGATTTTGTCGTACGGAAGTAGCGGCAGGTATAGTTTCAGGTACGCTGTTCTGGTTATCCTGTCTCCAGGCCCTCTGGTTCTGAAATCCCTTTTGGGTTTGATTTGCATATATTCATCGAACCCAATGTCCTCGATTGGGTCCTCGGTCACGCATACCAGCGTTGCCTGCGGGTTTTGTTTCCGGTACGAGGCAAGTGATACCCTTGCCAGGTCAATGTAGTTTTTATCGATACAGAAGACAATTATCATATTCCCATTTACTCCTCTCTGTCATGTGTTTTTCTAGGAATGGACCAACCAGGAACGGGAACGAGGCGTCTGATGTTGACACGCACATTTCCTTCCTTTTTTTGAACTCTTTGAACTCTTTTTCGTCCCGGACTTTGACGTCCTCTTTGAATGGTTGTTTGTATTTGAAACTGTTTGCATAGACGCTCCGGACGGCCAGACCATATTTGTCGTTTTTGTATTTTGCGAACACGTTTTCGAGTTTCATGAATAGTTTTTTGTTGTATATGCACGGCATATGTAGTTCGTGGTCGTTTATTGTGAACCCTTTATGGAGTAGGTATTGTTTTGTCTGTGCTATCATTTTCTGGTAGGCTTTGCCGCCTGTTTGCGATTCGCCGAGTATCCCTTTTTGGTAGAACAGAATCTTTGAGAGTTTCACTGGTTTTAGGAAAAATATGTCGTCGTACATGAGGACGAAGTTTGTGCTTATGTTTGTTTTTTTGATTGTGTTATAGACTTTCCACCAGTGATTTATGGCTGGACACCCTATGTCCGGGATTTGCGTGTATGTGATTTTGCTTTTATCGATGAATTGCGGACACTCCCCTGTGACGTATATTCTGCCAAGGTCAGTCACGTATTTTTGGACGCTCCGAAGGCTGCAAAGCATTTCCGTGTCGTAGTTTTTACTCTCTTTCCCTTTGATGTACAGAATGTCTATCATTTTACCTCTCCTTGCCTGTATTCTGCCTTGAGTTTTTCAAATTCTTCTATCCCGGCCGAAACGAGTGCGACCGTGCTTTTGTATCCCTTTTTGTTGATGAACGCTGTCCACCGCTCAACTTCTTGAATGTTTTTTTGACGTTCTTCATCGTCTTTGTTTTTCTGGTTGATTTTTGTGTTTTCAACGGTGGGGGGGGATATTATATAAGGGGGGGAATATCTTATCTTATCTTCTCTTATCTTATCTAGGACGTCAGTGTGACAGTCAGTGTGTCCGTCAGGTTTTTTATCAAGTTCTTGATTTTTTTGATAATATATTTTTTGTCTGTGCCGATGATTTTCTACGCTTTTTATGTCGGCGTTGACTCGCCGTTGAATCGCCGAGGCATAGTCGAGTGCTTGTTGATACTGTCTCGTGGTCATATAACGCATACACATCGCCTCCGTCGGTTGACGTTCCAACATGGCCCAAATCATCTGATATTTTACAATCGAAAGTATCTCTTTGTCAGAGGCTCCGCTCTGTATCAAATCAATCGGAAGTTTCGTCCACTCCATTATAACACCCCCATTCTGTTATAGTATGAAATTATTTCATCCGCTTTTTCTCTCTGCTTTTCAGACAGATGATTGTTTGTTGCAAAACTGGCAAGTCCAAGTATCAACTGGAATGCTGGGTTGTCCTGTTCTATAACACGGACCAGATATTGAAGTGCGTCAACATAGCGTATGGCACCATTCTCGTTCCTTATGGGTTTATAGGAAGCAACCCTCTTTATGACTTTTTCTCTTGGGAATTTTTCTTCCATGATTTCCTCTTTTTTGGATGGTTCTTGTTCTTTATACAGACCTATACTTGCACAATTTTTTTCGATTGTCAACCGTTATTTTGGCAATTTTAGACTTTTTTTACAAAGGATTGATTTTCATTGCTTTTATAAAGTCGATGACCTGTTGCACGTCTGTCACAACAAGGTAGTGGTGTCCTGGTATTTTTGAAATCTTTTCTTGAAAGTCCTTTTGGGATTCGCTCTGTTTCCCGGATGAGTTCGCCACAATCATGCGATTCGTCTTGAACGAGTATTTCATCTTTTCTGGCCGCTTGACCTCTATGTGTAGGCAACCGTTCGGGATGAACACAATGATATCACTTGACCCCTTGAGATACCCAAGCCCGTTGGCGATCCTTTGCGTCACGGCCGACTTTATCAGACCAGCGCCCTGCGATGTGCAAAGGAACCCCTTTATCCGTAGCCACTGAATGATTGACCTCTGGACAGCGTCCTCTGCGTAATTTCGTCTCATTTTGTCTCCTTTTTCTTAAAATCGTTTTTAACGGCCACACAGCGTCATCTTTTGTCTGTCCGCTACCCTTTACTGTTTTTTGTCTGTTTGGCTCTGTACGGCGATATTTTTGCGATTCGTTTGCGCGTTTTCTTTTTTGAATATCCTGTCGTATTCGTTTTTATCAATTCCAAGCGAAAGTAAAGTCGCACCACCCGTCGTCAGGTCCCTCTGCTTTGTGTCGTGCGTCTCCTCGTAATCGTCCGGAACAATCTTTATGATTGTTTTATTCCCCTCTTTTCTCTCTATCGTCTTCATTCTTACTCCAAAAGATTTTGGCAGGATCATCGTCCCGCCTTTTTCTATACAAGTTCCGGCTCTTGTTCTGGAACCTGCTCTGGCTCTTTTACCGGCTCCGCGTCGAGCGGTATCGTCTCATACCTCTGCTCTGGCGGCGTCGCGTCCTCAACTATCGGGTTCGTCCCGTCAATCTCATCGGCCTCGTCTTTCGACAATATATTTCCAATGACGTCCGGGAACGTATTTCGCATACACCACGTCCTTGCCCGATTGAATAGCATTTTCTTCGTGTGCTTTTGCCATACCGGGTTCGACATCAGTCCGGCCTCTTTGGCGTCCTTTATCGAATACGTCCATTCTTGGTAGTCTTCTATCCCCTTTCGCCGGATGTAGAATGTACAGGCCAACCCGTCTCCCTCTCCCGTGAACTTGTATTTCATTCCGTTTACCAGACCAGAGGCCATCACAACACACGGTATCGAGTCCGAATGAAGTGTCGGGTGGCCGTTTATCATAGCAACGCCGTTCAGTGCTTGGATCGGCTTCATTCCCATCGACGCTCCGGCAACTATCCGAGCGAACGCCTCGTCCTTTGTGCAACCCTTCGGCAAGAACCCACCGGCCGTCAGCGCGTCCAGTTGCCTCTTTTGAAGCGTTATCACGTCGTTTTGTGTTTCAACTGTCGATATTTCATTTGTCATTGTTTTTCTCCTTTTCTGTTTATGACACTGTCTATTTTACTCTGTTTTTATGGCTAAGTCAACCGATTTATTCTTTTTTATTGAATATGTGACGACCCCTTTTTTGTACATCAGGATTTCGTCCTCGTCTGCCGGCCTTTTCTCCAACCAGTTCGCATTTATCCAGGGCAGAGCGTCCTCATCACTGAGTTCGATTCTCCATGGCCTGTCTTTGTGCCACCATGCAATAATCATATCAACCCCACCTGTTCTATAATCTTTATTGCCGAGTGTCCGTCAGCCATAAGGTCAAGCGTCCATCCAGATGTTGGCCCTTTTGAACTCCTTGCCTTGTAGATTGACAAGACCCTTTTTGCTTCGTCCATCGTGAGGTTGAAGTCCACTATTTCCCAGTTGTCCCGTATTGATGAGACAAAGCAGGCAATGACCATGTATCTTTTTTCTTTTTTCATGTTTTCTCCTTTATTGCTTTGATGATTTGTTTTTGGACTTTCTTCGGTGGCTCTTTACCTGTTTTGTGGTCCATAAATCCAAAAGTCCCATCATTCCGTTCGAGAACAGAGATATTGTCATCAATGATATATGCGTATCTGATCCCTGCAGATACGGCCAATACGGCACCAGCCAATCCCATTGAGTTTGCCATCAGGCTTTTTCTTTCAATTTTCATGTTTTATCCTTTACAATGGCTCGTTTTCAGCGTGCGTTTGGTTGTATTGTTTTAATCCTTCTTCCCAGTATTCTGTCCATGTGTCGTGAATCTTTTTTGTATTCTGCGGGTCGGCGTGCATGAGTGCCTGGGCCAGTCCCTTTGTGAAGGATCCTCCGAAGCGTTCCCACGCCCAAACAACGTTAGGCTGTTCAAGAATTATTAGATACTCTTGCAAGGTTATTTTTTTAGTCATCCTCATCCTCCTGTTCTTCACAATCTTCAATCTCTATGTCATCGATGAACAATGAATCGTTCGTGTCCTCCCAATCGAATTGGTATTTGTCAATTCCATTTACCTTTTTCAAAGCTTCATGTTCGGCGTCTTTCTTGGAATCAGCTTCAACGATAAGGTATGTTCGCGCTGTCACTTCTTTTGTTGCGGAGAGTGTCACTTTGTATTTTGTCTTGTCGGTTGTTTGTTTTCCAAACAGAGGATCGTAGTGTTTTTGGATATATCTTGTAAAGTTTCCATATCCCTGCGGTAATTCGTCAGTGTTGATTTCATCTCCCCATTTCGTTCTGATTATTGCCATTATTCCCCTCTTTCCATGAACCAATTGCTATATCGCATTTCCATGCGATTCGGGTACGCGGCCCAGATGTTCTTGTCGTGCGTCTCGTCCCATTGCCGGAGTTTTTCTTGGATAGACGCAATGTGATTGTCAACAATCCCTTTGGCGACCAGTTGCGTGTCGTATTCCACATTGGCCACGCACACAATGTCTTCTTCCCCTTCCCGGTTGCTTTGGATGATGAAAACAAACTCGACCGGCTTTTCTCCGTATTTTGCCTCTACGGCTCGGCAGTAGAACTCACTTTGCAACGGATACTGGAGTTTTTGTGGCCAGTTCAGTATGCTCTCTATGTCCGAACTCGTTTTGTAGTCAATGACAACCAGTCCTGACTTCGTTCGCTTTATTGCGTCCAGTTTGGCCTTGCACGGCATACCTGTCTCTTTGTCCGTCCATATGAACGGCATTTCGGCCGTGGCTCCGTCCAAGATGAGTGACGCCAGTTTGTGTTCTTTGACGTTCGTTATCATCTTTGCCGCGTGGTCCACTTCTTTCGGAGATACAATAATCTTTCCGGGATAGTCCTGTTTGGCCTGTTCGTACTTTTTGTTTGCTCGACTTGCTCCAAAGTCCACCACCACATATTCGTCCTTTACCTTGTCCGGTTCCAAAAGTAGGCAGTGGCACAGTTTACCGAACACCAGTGCGTCCGTTTCCTTTTCTGGATCTTTGTCCGGGTTGTACGGACTCGACTTCCAAAACCAGTACGCACCTCGGTCGAACTGTTTTATCTGGCTTGCGCTGATCGCCTTGACGCCGAAATACTCCGCGTCGCTTATTTTTTGTATTTGTTGTGTTTCCATTCTTGACCTCATTTTTAGGCTTGATTGCCTTTTGCGAGGTCTATTATACCCTATTTTTCTGTAATGTCAAGAGTTTTTTTTAACTTCTTTGCATGAGCTTGATTATGTCCTGTTTGGCCTTTTCAAGCATTTTTTGCATTTGTTCGCTCTTGCATAACTTTTGCATTTTTGAGTATCGGCAGAACTGTTTCGCCAAATAGAGTTGTCGTTCCGTTTCGTTTATCATTGTTTCCCGTGCCTCTGCTCCGGCCTCTATGAACCCCGGTAAGAAACCTTGCGTATATTTTTCCATAAAATCTCCTATAAGTCAAATAGCACGGTTGTGTTCGTTCCACCGAATCCGGCTGTCACGTCTGCCCAGCTCTGGATGGTTGTTTTCACAGCCGACGGGAAGTGAACCGTGCAACCCGTTATGCCGTAGAGCATATTGTTGAACTGGTTCGTACTTGACCCGAAGGACGAAGATGTCAGTTTCGGGAACGAGAGTGTCCGAAGACCTGTTGCATTTTGGAACGCATAGCATAGGGCGCTTGCACCTGTCAGTGTATCGAGCTTGTCGAATGTCATACTCGTCAAGGATGTGCAACCATAGAATGCCTGGTAAAGCCCATAGCCTCCAGAGATTGTTTTCAGTTTTGACAGGTTGACGGTTGTTAATGATGTACACTCTTGGACCATGTTTTGGCACCCTCGTGTGGCTGATATTGTGACAAGGTTCGACAGGTCAAGTGTTGTTAAACTTGTACAGCTTCGGAACATCTGGTCCATTGCATACTGCGCGGCAACAGTTGTGAGTGCTGGCATACTGGCACTTGTTAGTCCTGTGCAACCGTAGAATGCCGATGAGAAAGCGTATGTCGCTGTGGTCACTGACAGGTTTATTGAAGATAAATCAATGCTCTGTATTCCGGTACACCCACGGAATGCTGCTGAAAGACCTCTTGTCCCGATTGATGTCAGGCTCGAAAGATTGACACTTGTTAGGCCTGTACATCCATAGAACGCGCTTTGCATACCTACATTTCCAACTGTTGTCAAGTATGACAGGTTTAATGGGCCTGCAAGGCCTGTTCTATTATAGAACGCATATATCATACCGCTGTTTCCAATGGATGTTATGTTTTTGAATGTATCTGCGGTTAGTGTTGCCTCTC
>Ga0310690_10001560_pt1 | contig 40256 bp, 49 predicted proteins | sample AusTroGonzalo_MG_2_FD_207661 | JGI IMG/M metagenome (GOLD analysis project Ga0310690, IMG submission 207661) | Bovine rumen microbial communities from tropical cattle in Woodstock, Queensland, Australia - Gonzalo_04 (v2) (version 2) | ecosystem: Host-associated > Mammals > Digestive system >... | reverse complement strand
CCTGTACAAAGACCTTATAAGAATATTGCTGGGAATAAAACACAATCGTATCTGTTGTAATGCAATTCCAGCCCTCGCAACCAGCTAAATATTGCACAAAATACACCCAACAGTCCCCGCTAGGCAACGGATCGTGTCTATGCCCATTCCATTCTGCTATTTGACAATCAAAACCCCACTCAATAGAGCGTAGATTATCAAGTTCATAGTCATAGGAATAGAAAATGATCAGTTTTTTGTGATCTTCGAAGATATCAATCAGTGCATTTATCCTCGAAGGATCCGAATTCACCAATTTTCGAACCAAATAACACAATTCTGACGCGTTTTCGACAGGTTTTTGCTCAAAAATATTCCATCGATCCTTCATGAGCGTATGATAAGCCATTTTATTGTAGTCACATTCTACATATTCAAAGTGCGGGACGGTCTCTCGTTCAAATCTCATGTCTACGAGAATATCATTTTTGTGCTGCATGAGTAATCGCTCGTTAATATACCGCTCAATTCGAGGATACTTGCTAAATCTAGCAAATATAGCATGCTGATTAATAAAATCTGTCTTGTTTTTGTAGAATCCGTTAGCCACGAATACGCTCCAATACTCAATCCAAGAGTCTCCTGGGGTCGCCGAAAGGATAATCCACTGGTTTTTTCGTGAAATATCCAAGAAACTCTTCACCCAAACACCCGATCCGGTCAATCGATCCTCGTCAAATAGAAAGAATGCACCGTAAACGCTACGATATTTCTTAATATTGTTCCAAGAGTCGACTATAATCCTGTTTTTGTAGGAGTTAATGTAAGGATCTGAACTCAAATTGAATGCCGCAAGCTCCGATTCCCATTCTTTGGTATCTCTTTTTCTTGCTGTTGTAATGATATAGAGATCCTTTGGCTGGACCATACGGTGAATACCCCTCTCATCAAAATATCCACCGCATGATTTGAAGTAGTAATAGAGTCCTGTTCTAGACTTACCAGAGCCTACCCCGCCATTCAGGATGCATCCATTCTTCATTTTATTCAGAGCTTCCGCCTGATGTGGTCTCAGAAACTCGTCTTTTCTTGAACGCTGCATACGCTTTCCTCATCTTTTTCTTTGTTTTCCTACGCTGGAACCAGTTCATCCCAGAGTAGTACAAATATAAATCGAACAAGTGCCATTCCGCTTTTGTCCAGCGATCAGGATTGTTCCAAATATCCTGGTCATAATCGGCGATCATATCTATCACTGTTCGAGGATCCAAATCTAGTTTCATAAATATCCCCCTTTAAAGCCAGTGCCGCATAACAAGGCTGCTATACGACACTGACCTATCAATGTTTAACTCACAAACATCATTTATACCAGGTTGTAACGATCCTCGTCATCCAGAGCATACTTTGCCGCAAACGGATCCTGACGAATCATAACATAGATCGTCTTTAGATATGCACTGATTCCGGAGCCTCTAGCAGTTGCCCAGCTATGAGGTGCCACAACAATATCACAAGCGATAATATCAGCCAAATCCAGCTTAGCACAGGTGTCTTCATCCATCTTGAGGGGTTTCTTGGCAGGATCAGTTACCAAGTAAATCTCTGCAGGTCTACGAGATTCGAACTTGACATTCACCTTCAGTAGATAAATGGCATCATCAGGATCGTTGCTGAGGTTGTTCAAGATAGCCAGCTTCTCCATGAAGTTATGACCGCCCTTGATAGCCTCTCTCAACTCCTTCGACTGAGGTCCCTGCGGTCTCAGCTGAACATTCCAACCAGCCTCAAACATTGCAATAGCGTCTTCCTTGGTAGGAATAACAATGCAAAAGTTCCTGTCGCCCTTACGGTTGAACTCAGACTCCACCCCCGCAAAATTCCTGTAGACGATTCTCTCACCTTCAAATGCCAAACTACCATCATTCAAAATTCTCAAACTCATAATTTTAATCTCCTTTTTATTTGTTTTTGTTTATGAAAAACAGCAAGAGTGTATGTTAAATATCTATACACCCTTACCGCAGTTCAACTAATCGTCAAAGAGCCCTTCTTTTAGGCTCCTTGAAATTCTTAGCGCAACATACAACCACAGTGCTTGCCCTATTAGTCCCATGGGTCCGAAGAATGCCGCTATAACAGCACCTCCAAGGATCCAGATCCCAAAAAATCCAAGCACGGCAGCTAGCCGCACCAACAATCTCTTCAATTCCTTCATTACAAAGTACCTCCTTTACTTTTAGTCGTAATAGGAAGTGCTTATTCTGCGACTAGATTGCTATAGGCGGATTCATGAATAATTTTTCCGCAGCAATGATATCGCTTTTACCATATTCAGTTGTCAATTCATATGGATAACTTTCTTCTGATACAAACTTGTCAAAGTCACCATACTGTGAAATTGTTTGAACAGCACCCGTTGCAAGACTATCATAATAGGAAATATCAATGTTGTCTTCCAAATGATTCTGTCTTACATACTCAGATTCCATCCACAAGTACCCTTTCGTCCCTGAAGGAGCCACATACTTCTCATCTCGGCACACTAGCATCTCATGACCATTTGTCATAGGGCAGAATTGTCCAACTCTTCCGATGAATTGATAGTCGTGATTCTCACCAGCACCAAAGTCCAAATATAAAGCACCCTTAGAAACCGACTTTACCTCACAAAGATCTTCAAATATCACAGGCTCCTTACTAAACAGAGTCTTGAACACATAAGGAACAGCAAACTGAGTACCTGTTGCAGTCCAATGCTTGCCTTTCTTGTCAGCGTCTTTATTGTCTCCAGGAATATATCCGTAGAGTTTCTGACACTTCTCACCAGTAGCATATTTTGCGATGTAAACAGCATCGTTCACAAGGCACATACGATCGTAGGTAGCTTCGTGCTCGAAGGTGTAGCCATATTGCTTTCCAAAGTCCATAACAAACTTGATAATTTCCGGTGTTGCATTTGGTATCTTGATCGAGTCTGTCTTAATATGGGCGACTGTAAAGCCCTTCCTTTGAACAGCCTCTTTCAAATCTACCATGAATAAAGCACCTCTCTTGGCAATGATGTTATCTTTATTTCGAGGATCTCTAAACGGATTCTCAAATTTAGCTGCAGTGAGACCATAAACCGAGTTAATAGCAGTCTTCAAAGCCTTTGCCAAATCTTTTGCTGTGAATTCTCCGTTCTTTACCCTCTCAATGAAAGGTACCAACTTGCCGTCTAGAATATCATTTAGTTCGTCCCAGGCCTTGTGTTTAATACTAACACGAGCCTCCACAATTAATCGGAAGATTGTCGTGTATTCTACACCAAAGACACATTCAGCGATCGCACTGTGCGGATGCATCGATGCTACATCGAGTAACGCGACATTAGTATAGATTCCAGGTTCTGCATAGACATATCCGCCTTCTCCAACTTCGACACCCTTGTAAGTCGAAACACCGTTCTCATATTTGTAACCCGGGAAGTACGGCAGCAACGACATCATGAGTCCGTCGTTTACATGATTCCGATCCATCATCTCAGGACAAGCCACCTTCAGGAATGTTTCTACATCCGGATCCAAATAGGTTACAGGTTTTGACAAGTCTCGATACTGGAACTTTGATTGAGGATGACGATCTTTACCGAATATCAACTTTGTAGTTAAGCTATTTGTGGTATTGTTTACCTTACCTCCTGCTAAATCAGCAAGAATCTGTCTCGCCAAGAAGTCACTCTTCAAATATTCAAAGGCAGCTTCGGTTGCAAGTACATCATTATCACAATATTCGCTTACCTGCACCCACTTGTCTTCTGGTACGGGCTGATTCCAGTCAAACCCAAGCTCCTGATGATGGAATCCCATTTCAATTTCAAGCTTCTTAAGAGACTTCTTGTTATCAGCCGAAGCAAAATCATAAATATCTGTCCAGCTGTAATCGTACGCTGGAGCGAAGAAACAATTCGGTTCCCCAGCGATGATTTTCTGAGATAACTCAAAAATTTCTTCGTTGCTGTATCCCATAAGTCTTGCATGGAGCACATGATTATCATACCTCCTACAGTTAAAGCCAACCAGCTTTTTCTTTATTAATTCTTCAATGTCTTCCGACGATGGGTTAATCAAACGATACATCGTACTACATCCCCGTTTCTTGTAATTGATCAACAAGAGATTCGGAAATACCTCAATATCATAAAACCAAATATCATCGTCAGACGGTTTGTCTTGCTTTTGTTCGATGTCGTCCGCTGAACGAAACCTCATGTGATCCATTAATGCAATACACTCAAGCGGATGATTGGTGCTATTTGATGCAAAACACAGGATCGGAGTATACATATCAGTTACATCATACTTTAATCCACTCGCGTAGGCATCATCTAATATCTTCTTAATGAAATCCATACTGGGTTTGGTTCCCGGGTGGATCTCCTTTCGAAGATTTCTAGCAATAAGATTACGAAGTCCCTTCTCGGACTGGACACTTGTTGCGTTGACCACTACTTTATCTCCTTTCTTTAAAGGTAATCCAGAGGAGATTGTAGCAACCGGAATATCATTACACTTCGTCAACTTTCTTCGAAGTGCGCTCCCACTATCGTTTTTGAATACTTTTATTTCGATGTGTGGAGCATAAACGGATTCCAATTGAGACACATCACCGTTGTAAATATAATGGAGATGTATACCTTGTCCCGACTTGCTCAATTCTGCATAGGTTGGAGGCCATTTGCGAGCTTCTTGTAAGTTTAGATCAAAGCTTTTCTTTCCAGTCTCATCTGGAATATCAAAATCAATCACTATGTGCGTCTCGTCAGTCTTTACATAGTGCAATTTGTGCGTATTTAAATCTTTTAAAGTCTTTACTACATTCTTCCAAGCCATAGATGGAATGCCGTCTTCAGTTGCATACTGTGCAGGACAATCCTTCTCCAAAATATCCAGAAGGGACTCTGTGCAGTTAAACTTCAACCAACAGTCCTCTTTGTCACCCAGCAGAGCATCCAGGTCCTCCTGAGATTCCTCGCTCAAACCACTTAGGTCTTCGAACTTTTCACATCGAAACCTACGATAGACATTTCTCAATCTACCGTCATCCGTGTATTCCCGCTCGGAGAATTCCCAGAAATAGTTTTTGAGCTCTTCTTTGAACGCTCTAAGCGATAACGGATAAGGAACCCTTGCATCTTCGCAATATACTTTGTATCGTTCCCAGGCTGCTTTCAGAGTAACCGAGTCATCTTTTTTGAACTGAAAATAGCAATCCTCTACAAAGTTGTAGAAATCATTAGTGGCACCCATCATACTCAATGGAACATAGTTGTCATAATAGTTCGGATTGGCATTATAAACCTCAGCGCAATGCCACGCGATGGCACCCAACTCAAAATTGACCTGTTCCATCAAAATATCATACCTTTTTCGAGGAATCAGATGCTCTGACGGGTTTACATCAATCAATCTTCTGAGAATACCAGACTTTGCATTGGTAATCCGAACCGGATCATTAGTACCCATAATGAGGAAAGCCTTAAAGGCATTGGTATACAATGATTTAAATTTCTCGTTAATCGTCATTAATTCGTGTGAGACAAGACTGTTCAATCTGGTGTTGTCTTCAATTTTGCTCAAGTTACCATCATGCTGAATAGCGACTAACGGGCCGTTCTTAAATGGTTCCAAAGCAAAGGAATCACTTCCAGTACCTAGAGCCTTAGCGTCAAAAGTCGCAAAATATCCAGCAAATAATTTCTCAATAACTTTGATGATCGTTGACTTACCAGATCCTTTAGGACCGTAAAATACCATGAACTTCTGATTTTTGCGACTTGCTCCTGTGACAATAGATCCAATACACCATTCAATTTTATGCCGCTCTGGTTCAGAATATAAAGTTGAGACTAACTCATCCCATGCTGAATAATCTCCAGGTTGCAAAGCATAACTTAATCGAACGGATGCATAATCCTCTTTTCTGACAGGATCATTTGCAAATATCAGTTTTTCATTTAGCATGACATACTTGTCTCGTCGTTGTTTCTGACAATATTTATGCCATTGATCAATCATTCCAGAAGAACCGTTTCTCAGGAGTAATCTTTTTATAGAATATCCAGGATACAAATCTTTCAGTTCTTCATATTTCCGATTAACCTCTCTATCAACTAGTTTGATCAAATCATTCTCGTTTGTTGACCAAAGGCCAGCATCCTCCACCCATACAGCATAGAAGTCTCGGCCTTTGATCATTAAATCTTCAGACTCTCCTACAATGAAATTCGGGTATATTTCTATATGTCCTTGCTTAGGACTTCGCGTTAAGATCTCTACAAAGTCTAACATACCCGTCTCCTTTACTTTTTATTCGTCTTCGTCGTCAAAATCAGGAGTCTTCCATTCCGGATCGATGTGATTATCCAGGCGATCTTCCAAAGCAGCCAGATGCTCTTTAAGGTCCTCATTCTGCTTCTCAAGATCTTTAATCTGCTTGCTGTGGATATAAGTGATCACCGCAAGTCCAGCGCTAGCGAGTAAAAGACCGGTGTGTCCTCTGCGCGCCCGCTTGAAATCCTTTCCGACTTTCGTCACCAGACCAGGAAGATAGTCATTACTAAGATAGGTCAAATATCCCTCAGCCTTGTCAATTCTCCTCAAAGTTTTTGCAATAAAAATAGCGTCGTTCATCATGTTTTTCTCCTCTCTTTTCTTAAAAGTTTGATAGTATCCATTGATTCATCTGGTCCCAAATCTGCAAGGTTCTCATATCATACTGGCAGTTTGGAACCATGAATAAACCACCTTCTCCATTCGGTTTATAGCCGTTTGCCATAAACCTATTTAGAATATAATTTACATCACCTGCATTCCAATGGTCGTCATCGAACAACAATAACCCCAGCGAATGAAGCATGGATGCAAACCACAAATCCGTACGATCCTCTATTTCTGTTGCCATGAATTCAGATTCAATTCGAATAGAAAGGGCTATCATCATAGCAAGAATAGAGCATCGATATTCTTCCGATGGTGCCTGGAAGGGATAGTAGTGTATCAAGTCGATGCCATCCTGATACCTATTTTGATCGAGATCCAATCGGGGAACATAATTGGTTTCATACAGAGCTCGAAGTAATCTTGTGTAATGATCAAATTTGTGCCCCCGATTGATAGTTTCTACAAGCCACTCGAAGTAAGTCATTATCCACTAATAGTTGGCGGAAAATACTCTGTTTCATCAAGAAGAATTTCGAAGTCACACTTCATCTCGTTGTTACGAATATAAAGTACATCATCTACAAACTTCTTGTAGAAATCAGGTCCCACCATATTTGAGATGGATTCCTGGCTAAGTGGATCGTTGTTTTCATCAGTCAAGACCCCATTGGTGTAGTAGGTGTAGGAGAGAATAGCATCATATCCCTCTTTATTACCATATTCGTCTTCGTCAATTACCTCGATTTGAGGCATGTTTCTTGTTTCAGGAACAACGATCTTAACATCCTCTGCTGTCGCCACATAGTTCTGGCTTGTAAGAATATCGATGTATTGTTCCACCTTCTCTGAAATTGATTCATCGGGAGCACTAGCTTCGGCCTCCTGTTCAGGTAACTTTTTCTGAGCATAATAATTCCGGATCTCCTGAATATCATGCTCAGCTTTGTCAGAGAAATGCTTTCTAACAGCAAAGAAAGTGACTGTTGATCCGAGTGCTGCACCGGCTGCTAAATATAACAAATTTTTAACCGTCATTTTGTCACCTCCCGCTGAAACACCTTAACATTGCTGATCTTCATATCATCAAACTCTGACTCATCCAAAATATCATGAAGCAATTCCTCGGCCTGCTTCTTGTCCATCTGATCGTTAATAACATAGGTTACTTTAACGGTAGCCTCAATTGTAGTTTCAGGATATACTTTCTTCTTACTCATAATTGACCTCCTTCAAATTTTCAAATATCTCTTTATAATAATCTACAGCTTCTGGAATCGTGGTCCCAGGAGGAATAATGATATGATCATTAGATCTCACACCTTCCACAACATCCTCGTTAACCCAAACCCGGATTAACTTCTCGGATACTCCAAGTCTCTTAGCAGCATCGAGATGATCTTCCCAGCCAAAGAGAATACCCTCTGGGGAATATAACCTTTGGTTTGCCAAATTCGGATCTCGGTCGAGTTGCTGACTTAAATATCCAAGATACTCACCTATTGTCATCGGCATTACATTCTTCCTCCTCTCGTTGCAGTTCTATGTATTCGTCTTCCGTCGGGAATTCCATATAGGAACCCCGATCAGAATCTAATCCACGAACGCCGGACTTAACATTGTACCAGCTGTAATTTCTCATTTTGTCTCTTCTCCTTTAAAATATCATAGATGTTACCATCCATGTTGAAAGTTACAAGAACAACATCCTCGTACCCATTTACGAATCGACGAACCGCTTCTGATTTGCCGTTATCCAAACCAAAGTCGATCTTCTGCTCGTGTTTTGGATCGGCAATCCAACCCAGGATCATACCTTCGGGAATCTGCTTCAAACCAAGCATAGAATACACCTGATTCAAAGTAAGGAAACCGTCTCTGTTAAGAACATGATTTGCCTCGCGCTGCTTCACGAGAAGATTAGATCTTGTGTACTGAGGCTGTTTCTCCCAGACGCCCCAACAAGTCTCGTCAATGAACCTGCTGTATGGATCCAGAGGATCTATTGTTTGAGTCTTAGATTCTACTTCAGTTGTGATACCTTCTTCGTTTGTCTTAAGTTCCTTCACAACCCGATCCTCAATACCATACCAGATCTTTTCTTCTGCTTCTGCACCATAAACATCAGCAACACGCTTGCGATAATCGTTCAAAGCTTTTGCCTGAGCTGCTGCATACGCCATTGCGCCTGCATATCTCTCACTCATGATCTTGTGAGATTTACAAATCATCAGAATTCCCATAGTCTCCAATACAACAACGGGAATATAAATCTTAGCCATAGACATTACCATATGGCCATAGATCACTCTCTTATCCTGCTGTCTCTGCGCTACAGGATATACTACTTCCGGATTCTCAGACTGATCCGCAATTACAGAGTTTTCCTTGATCTGATTCATTCTTTCATTAAATTGATCCATCGCCTGGTGCGCTCTGTCACCCGAAGCGATTGCATATACCGTACCGCCAACAATTGCAACGATACCGCCCACGAGAAGAATCTCAGGGGACTTCTTAGAGAGCCCAAGACGAGCTCTTCCAGCTAATGCTGTTACTTTCTTTCCTAAATTGTCAAAGAATTTCATGTTCTTTCCTCCTTTATTTTAACGGAATCGCCGTAGGCATCTTTAGTAAATATCCACCGGTTACAATTCCAATATTTGCCCCTGCAAGGGACTTCCATCCGTAGTTATAATAGGTCGACACCGTCGGGAACCCGACCAGCTCATACAAGTCGCTGATGGTCGTTGATCCAAACCTGTCGATCTGTGCCTGCAAAGTGTCAAGTACTCTCTCCGCATCTTCCCTGGACTGCAATACGATCTCGTCGTAGGTAGGAATACCAGTCGCTGCGGGAAGGGATGTAGCAGGCTTACCAGAAGAAATGCCCGAGTAGTTGATAACAGGCGCTGCATAATTTGTCACCTGTCCGAACAGACCATTATTGCCAAACCAGCTGGGTCTGTTTACATTGCTGCCCTGACCAAAGAGCATGGTATTGAGAGTGTTATTCACTCCATTACTCACAATATCCACCACGGTCTTCTTAAGGATTGGCATGATAAACTTTTGATTTGTATCCTTGACCGCATCCTTAAAATCAACCGAAATGAAAGCCTCGGCGATCTTCTTCATCAAAGGCTTTTTGTAAGGCTTTGCCGTGTTTACAATCGGCGTTAGTTTTTCTTTTTGTTGCTGTTCCATTAGCAACCTCCTTTCTTCTTGAAAAAACAAAAGGCCCAGTGTTAAATTTAACACCGAGCCCTTTCCATAACTCAAATCAATCACTTTATTCAGTTTTTTCAGTTTTTTCTTTCACTTCCTCAAAAGTCGCGTCTGCGACAGAGGAGTCGTCTCCAGATTTCTTAACCAACGATACACCTATAGCAACCGCACCTGTTACAGCGCCAACAACTGCTCCGCCGATAGCAACCCGTTTCTTCCACTTCTTGTTGTTGATTTCTTTAAGCTCCGATTCCAAAGTCGTAAGCTTAGTCGCGGCTTCCTGATTACCAGGATTCACCTTCAACTCTCGCTTCAACTTCTTAATCTCAAGCTTCATTTCGTCAACCGCAATCGCGGCGTCCATCTTAGTCGTATCGACAGTAGCAACAGTCGGCACTGCAGGCGTAGGTACCTCTACAGGCACATCAGCCTTAACCTCCGGAGTTTCCTCCGTCTTTGCTTCTTCAACTTTCTTTACTTCTTTTTCTTCCATTGTTTTATCCTCCTAAAGTTTTTTATTTTAGACTTTCGTCCTATAATACGAATTGTAAATCATGCGATTACACAGGTTTGGCCGCATCATAGTAAATAACCAGAGCTTTCTTTCCATTCGGTGCAGTCTTGTAGTCGCCGGAGATCATGTAGTCTAATTTCGTATGCGGGTAATCCTCTGCATAATATCCGAAGGAATCACCAATTCCAAGAGGCTCACCATGCAATTCCCAATATAAGTTACTGAGCAGAGCATAGTCACTGAATCCAGCTTTCATCTCGGTATTTATTTTCTCGAAAGCTTTGTAAATATCCAGTTCGGTCGCGTAGAAATATCCTCCATAGGTAGCATCCCAGTAGAGTTCCTTAGCATCATCAATGTAGGTTTTCTTAGCTGGCTCTTCCTCTTTTTCCACAGGGGCCGGTGTCTGCTCTATCTGTTTTTCTGCTACCTTTTCGCGGATCTGATTGTAAGTCTCTTCACCAGCAATCGCTTTGGTCTGAGTGTATACTTCTGACAAAGTAGTCTCAGTACCTTTTAAAGCAACCAATAGTCCCGCATTCTCCTTCATCAGATGATTCTGAGCGCCTAGAACGCAGGCCGTAGAAGTAGCAAATGCAAGCACAGCAGGAGCACAAGGACCTGCACAAGTCTTAATTACCTCTTTCACAGGCAATTTAGCAACCTGCAGTTCCTGTTTCCTCTGATCAAGACGATTACAGCATTCCTTATACGCTCTCGCTGAAAGAAACGCACACCCAGCATAACCAACTATACCAGCCGTAGTGAGAATCTGGCTGGCATGCTTCTTACAGAAGTTCTTTAACTTGTTCATTTGTTATCTCCTCTCATGCTCTTAGCAATGCTAGAATATATCTCAGTGACCTTGTTAAGTTCCTCATTATGCTGCTCGAGGATCTTGTCAAGATCAGCTTTGAATCGTTTTGCTGCTTCGTCCTTGGCATCAGCAATAACTTCCTGTCGAACTTCCTCAATCGAGATCTTCTTCACCTGCCGATTCATCTCCTCTTTAACCATAGACTTTAGATCGGTGCAATAGCTGTCAATATGTTCCCGGATCTGAAGACGCATATCTTTCTTCATTTCAGAAACTACATCACTGGTTGCGTTGTAGATTGCCCGGGATGCTTCGCGGTCAACAGCTTTCTCAACTGCGCTATTAACAATCGCGTCTGTTACATGTGTGTTAATATCCTTCGCGAGATCATCGACTGCCTTGTCTACCGTTCCAGTGATCGCATTTACCTGCTTAGTCAACTTGTGAGTCTTGTAAGCCGCTACAGCCGTTCCAATTGCCACTACACCTGCTACAATACCATTAACAATTAAATTTTTGTTCATCCTTTTATCCTCCATTTTTGTTTAGGTGAAATCCAGAGAGGGCTTGTAAATATCACAAGACACCTCCCTATAATTCTTATTTCTCGGAACGGAGCTCAAGTAACAATTCCTGCTTGAGTTCTTCCTTTTCCTCCTCGCGATCGTTCTTTTCTCTTAGGACATCTATTACAAATGCCCCAGCTGCAAGAGCTCCCGCAATGAGAGTTAATACTAAACCTTTCGCCTTCATCTTCATCTCTCTACCTCCTTTCCATATAAGAGCTTGCAAATTATGCGGTGAGAATTTCCAGCATCATTGTTGCAACTTTGTTGTACTTATCAGTAAGACCATACATCGCATAATTGTGGTTCTTAGCCCAGTCCAGATACCATTTAGCCTTGGCAAGATCTTGCTCCTTGGGGTTGCTATTTTTATTTCCGGCTCTGTAGAGGTATTTGTATGCTGTCAAGATACACCAGCTACATACAAAACCTTCACCGAAAAGATCGACCATTTCATCAATACACTCCATTCGTCCTTCCTGGTTATAATGGGAGGGGTGATTCACTTGTTCGCTCATTTGTTTGTCCTCCTTATAAATGTTTTTTACTATCATTGCCATAACCATATGAATGAAATATTGCTTTTTCTCTACAATATTCACTCGCATAGTAGCAATTTACAGCTTCTTGCTTTCGATGATCATTTATTTGTTTACATCGGGTGGCAAAAGCTTTGTATTTCAGACATGTTGAATGGCATCCGACATGTCTTTCGCTGCAATCTTTACACGGTGCGGTCATACACCCTCCTTAATAATTCATATAACCTGCTATTGGTTCAGTTGCAAACTTCAAAACATAATACTGGTTGTTATCCTCCAGTACCAGTTCGTGCTCAAAATCCATCCAAGAGTTCGGCACTTCATTTTCTTCGAGTTTGGTCTGACTAGCACAATACAAATACTCTTCATTCCAGCCAATAGTCTCCCCTTCTATCGTAGAATCGAATCCGAGGTACTCATACCAGTCATTCAGAGTTACATGACCAAAGATATGAAGTCTTCGATTCATCTGGTATTCTGCGTCTTGGAGAACTTCCATGCTCGTCTCGAGAAATCGAATAGCGCCGCTATAAGTGTCACAAACAAGGATATTACCCTGTGATACTGACTGCTTTTTAGCCTCCTCAATAACCGGCTGATTAATTTCTTGTTCAATTTTCTTTACCTCCTCCACGCCAATAGCTTTGGTTACGGCTTCCTTCAATTTGTTAGATCTTGTGCCAAGTAAAGTATAGGCACTTACTAGTCCTGCCTGAGCCTTTGCATAAGACTTGTTACCGCCAAATATCAGGCCTGCTGAAATGGATCCTACGGCGACTGACGGACCATAACAAACAGCCATCAGAGCAGCCTCCTCCTTCAAAGTCGGATCATGATCCATTGCTTCCTTCTTCCGAATATAATTCTTTGTACCAACGGCTGTCATAACATTGGTAGCTATAAAACCAACCAAACCTCCGAACAACATTAAACTTGCTTTGTTAATTTTCATCTTATTTTACCTCCATAACACACGAACCGTTTTCAGTTTTTTTAGTATATCCCCTTTTCAAAGGACACGTCCCAACTATTTTTGTAAAAGACATAGGATAACCAAACACATTGTTTTCAGGGGATGTACCGCTTTCTTCCATAACAGCTTTAAACCCGAAAAGACACCCTTTAAATTCATAATTTTTTAAAATTGAAAAGGGACATCCGCTACAATATCCAGGTTCCCAAAAATCCGTATATTTACTCATATCGAATTTTAATTCGATTTTTAGATTTGTTAAGTCCGCCGGTGTTACTAGTTCTAAATCACATTCCTCTACAATAATATTTTCATTCGATGTATCGTCGCATACCGATACTGCGTAACTATCTGCATAAATTTTTGTTATGATACCTTCTATGTCTTTACTGATAATTAAAACCTTATCACCCAAATTAAACTTGTGCTCTTCTTCAATGTTTTTCATCTTTTTATCCTCCTATTATTTTAAAAAAGAAAAAGAGGGCGAGTAAACAACCCTCTCGTGATTTTATTTCCGATCCTTATTAATCGTTTCGCTTATGATCAATTAAGATCATAAACAGTCCGATCAGGACCAGAGCAAATCCGACAACAAACATTTACTCTTCCTCCTTTTCTTTTTCGTTAATTAAATAGCCGCTTACATAGCCGGTCATAAACATGACAACTCCCCAGAAGCACCCTACAGTACTCCACATAGAGATGTTCATAAGCCATTCGCCGAACTTCTTCATATCGTCTACCTCCTTTCCTATAAAGAGGCTTGCAAATCTTGCGACAAAGAGCAAGAGGACTTGCTAAATATCATTCAGCAAGGAGCCTCCGCTTCAGAACTTAATGCTTCTTGAAGAAACGCCCGAAGACGCTCCTAGCAAAACCAATGACACCCTTAGTGCAATCCTGGCTCGTGTACAGACCCTTGTGATCATACCATAGGCCCACGGCAATCCCTAGTACTGCGATCCCGGCTTCAACCGAAATTCCCAAAATATCGACTTTAGTTGCCACTGCTTGAAGTTCGTTCTTCTTCAAGTCAATAGCGACTCTTTCATCGGTTTCCTGGTTTTTCCGCAGTTGCTCAACGATCGTGACATAGTTCATCGTGAACTCCTGTTTCTTGACAGGGTCCTCCTCAGCCAGCGCCATTTGACGCCACTGCTCTGCTACCTCTTTCAACTCATTTGTCTCCATTTCTTTTCTCCTTTCTTGAAGACATTGTTAATAGTTCCATAATAGCGACTGTTTATGATGTGAGCTTATTCAAAATATCCATAAACTCTTTGGATGTCATCTCGGCGTTTACATCCATATGCAGATAAACCTTTCCATCTTTGTTGGTGACTGAAATATCATTCAATGATACATCCGCATGATACCCCGTCTTCACAAACAAGATGTTGCGAATCTGCTTTGCCACCCAATCTTTGATCGGGCCAGTACTTAGTGCGAGTTTTAAAATATCCATTCTTTTCTCCTTTCGTTTTGCAAAAATGTAAAAGAGAATGCATTGGGGTTCGAGCCCAATTCTGCTATAGCCGTTTTTACCACATAAACTATGTCATCCTCTCTATAATAAACATTGTAAATTATGCGAAAAATTAAAATGCATTGTTATTCGATCGTGTGCTAGCTACTAGTCACTAGCACCGGTTAAGCGTCTAAGCAGTACTTCCTATGCTTAGTAGGGTAGTCCAACTATCCGACCACATGTCAATTTGCGATACTTCAAGCCAATAGTCTCTTGTCCCCTGTGAACTTTCTCACATACTGTTCCTCCGGTCTCCTTGTCTCTTAACCTTCATAAAAAATGCGATTTATATATTCTTATTCTCCGATATTTACTTACGGCTCCTTTGTTCTTGATTTCTCAATACTCGCCTCGCGTCGAGTTTCCGCTCTTATCGCTAAGATTGCTACTATCCCTTTACCTTTTATGGGGCGTGACCCGCGCTTCATAAGAATTTTCTTCATTATACCCTTTGTTTATGTTGCGAAAAAGAAGAGCCTTTGTTAGCGCTCCTCTTTCTTTAACCTACGGGCTGTGTGAGCCACATAGTAATACAACAGTCCAACCGTCTGACACCAGACGATTGCTATTGGTAACCAAGCGTTCTCGGTTCCTAATAACACCATCGTTACCAGGATTCCTCCAAACAAGATTCCAATGCAACCGACCAATGCCTCAGCTATAATATCATACCACTTCATGCTCTTTGCACCTCCTTTCATAAAGCAGATTGTCCATCCTGCGAGGACAAAAAGAAGAGCCCTAGTAAAACTAGAGCTACATCTCTTATTATTACTAAATCTAACTTAGATCCACGACACAAATCCGCACAACTTATAGATCCCTTCGCGGATCATCTGTTTCCGAACTGAGTTCATAATAGCAAGTACAGTTTTTTCAATTTCTGCATCTAACTCATTGTCCGAGCAGACAAGCAGCCTTGTCAAATCTAACCGATAGTTCGTTTCGATCTCCAGTTTTTCCTCTTCTGGATACCGAGTTTTTAATTCGGTTTTGATCGTAAGCCTGTTTCCGCTTCGTTCAATCTTCGTGCAGTTATACGCCTGCATCGCCATTTGTAACTCTCCATAAAACATGTTAATCCGCTCCTTACTAGGAACATAATGTCTTTTTGCTTCTTTCATCATTGTCTTTTCTCCTTTTCAATTTAGTTGCACTTTCGTGCTATAACACCATCTGTCCATCCTGCGAGGACAAAAAGAAGAGCCCTTGTTAGAAAAACGCCGGAGCGGCCAGCACGGCTCACCCCGACGCCTTTTATATCATAATGCTAAGTGACATGGACGAAGGAAAACTTTTAGGCTTATTGGTTTTACAACACATGAGAGGAGGGTTTTCCACTTAGCATTAAGATAGCTTAATTATCCAGAGCCTCAAAGTGTTCTTTCCGCTCCTTCTCATCCTGCCAGTACTTCTTACTGCTCACCTGACAGACACCTTCTAATAGTACTGCAATTGCACCACAAGTAGCACAAACAGAAGCACCATAAGGAAGATTCCATATCTCAGATAAGGTATAATAGAAAGTACCAAGCAGCGGTACAACCAAACTTAGCTTTCTCAAAATATCATAAACTTTATTACTTATTTTCATTTTGTAATACCTCCTGTGATGTTTTTAAGTTCCAACCGGTCTACTGCTTGCATGACTTTCTTTGCCGTACCGTTTCCTCCCATTTCTGAATACGGCATATATAAATAATCATGCAAGTTTTCATATTCGTCCTTGGTTATATAACCTCGTTCAATATAAGTAGACCCTAAAAACATAATCCGATCGTGAGCAAGTCCAAGTAGAAGCTTACTCTTGGCATCTTTTTTATCCGCTTTCTTTTGAATATAAGTCCAAAGACCGGATGAAGCAAGAACTGATGTTACGACTGCAATTACAATTTGCACAACCTGATCCATCGTTATCACCTCCTTATAGTTTAATTAGCATAACATTTATTAAGTTTAGATGCGCTTCACTAATATATAAATTATAGGAAGATGAGGATTTAGCCTTAAGGTCAAACACCAATGATTCAGGCATACCGGTATAGAATTCCAAAATTTGTTCTCCGCTTTGACCAATATCATCAAAGAGAGTTATAGTCTCCTCATTCCAGGTAATCTTACCAGAAATATCACCATAAGTATTGATAGATCCGTCATTATTCCAGTTAAACTTAACTGCATCAAATCCAGTCGTGTCACCGAGACTAATGGTAAGTGTAGCTGTCTTTTCAGGAGCACTTCCACCAAAGTTATAACCGTTACTATCATATGGCGGCGGAACTCTACTTTCGTCTGTATGTGCAGTTGCAAATGATGTAATTAACTTAGAAGTATCCTTTAAGAAAACTTGCACATTATTGTATGTAGCACTATCCAAATCAGTACTATTTAAAGAGATTGATTTGGGCTGCTCACTTTGATAAATAATAGCCATAATGAACCTCCTTATAAGTTTCTGATAAGAGTTGGCATATCGGGTACTGATATACCTGTTAAATAGGACACTACTGCGTTATAACTATCAAAGATCGGAATATCAGTTGTTATCTGCCAGTTTCCGACGCCTTGCATATCGGGCCCGCATAATGGCTGATTGCCGTTGTATCCACTTACTTTGTTTGTGACATAATAATCACCTAAGCTACACATGTCTTCAATATAAGTTTCGGAATCTCCAACATATACCGTAACATATGGTAAGGTTTGAGACTGACTTCCTGGATCTACATAGTAACAAAATCCGTTCTTTACCAAAGCTAACTTATAGTTGGTATAGCATACCGTCTCGAAGTTATTCCAACCTTGTTTGAATCTTCGGTAAGAATATCTTCTTTTGTATGTCTTACCATTAGGAGCTAATACAGGTTCTGATGGCTCAGGTGGAACATGCGGATCAATGGTAGGAAGCCCTTGCTCGTGACGAATAGCATTTGCCACATCCGTAAAGATAGCATTTAGACTTGATTTGCTTCTTTCTGTGATAGTACTAGAGATCCGTTTTGCGAAGTCTAGTGGAGAAATATCTGTTGGTGGTTGAACCATTTTTGTATTCGAGAATGAATCACCACTTCCTACCAAAGAAATATAAGTTGAACTGAATGTTTTTGTCTCTTGATAACCAATAGTCGTAGCAGTTTCGCTTTCGTTGTTCCACTGATCTTGGTTATTTACACCGTATACTCGCACACAAACACTTTTCTGCACATTCACAGTGATTGTAACATTTGATGGTATGTCTTCTGTTTGTACAATACTAACATCCGTTTCAGAAATATCAACTGAATCATCCACACTTTCTATCAAAACTAAATGTAAGGCATATGTACTAATATCTTCCACAACTGTCATAAGACATTTATGCGTTTTTTCCTTCAATCTCGTCAATAATCCGCCAGTACTAGTTGCCCTAGCTCCAGTTTTATTCTCCAAAATAGTTTGAAGCTCGCTGGATACGGTGGTTACTTCTTCGACAGGCTCAGGAGGTAGCGGCGGTAAATAATCTGTGATTCCATAATATACAGCATCACCAGTATCACAATACCAGGTCTGGTTTCGATCCACAGCATTTGCACCGGTAGCCACATTATTCGTTAAATATAACTGATTCCAATGAAATGGCCCCCAAATTTTATTGCCTTGAGCCTCGTAACCAGATGCTGATGATACAATGTTAAAATAATTTCCGCTAAGCTGCAGGGTGAAAGTATAAGTTGGATTTGACATTAAATAGTTGAATGCCGCTTCACCATAACTTCCAATATCAACACTGTAGTCAGTCATTATTTTATCTTTGAAATATTGATATGTCGGTTTTCCATCACGATACCGTATTGCATCTGCAATATTGGTAAATATTGAATCTAGCATTTCATAAGGATCTAATGGCATAAATATCCACCTCCTTAATATGTTCCATTTATTGCTTCTAATACACCAGCAGCAATATACTCACCAATCTGAGTACGAATTGCATCACCAATCGTATTATAAGTAACCCCGTCGATACCAACTCTACCGTCAATAAGTTCCGTATCCTTAGATACCTGAAGAACTGTATCAAGCACATGCTTTACAGCATAGAGTTTAACCGGAATAATAAAGGTGTTATCTGTTGTTTCTGTTGCACTAGGATCTACGATGGTCATATCTGTTCCAGACAAGCTAAATGGATTATCCGGATTAAGACTTGAACAATCGCTAACAACAACGCTACTAGCGCCTACTTTAAAATCTCTGGTTTTTATAGCAACGCCATATGTTGAAATATCACCCACATCAAGTCTCTTCGTCAATGTTTGACCAGATTCAATAGGGATCATAAGAACATCGCTATAAATATCAGTCTCTGCAGTACTTACCTTGTACATCAAAAGTAATTCCATAGTATCGTCAACCGGCGTAAATGGAATAGTTTGTCCGTCAAAAGCAACCGTAGAATCTGAATTTTCCCAAAGTAGGGAATAAGAGATACTAGCCGGTTTATTAACAGGAACTTCACTTCTTGGGTTATTTAGCACAAGATTACTAACCCTATCATTTACAATTTTTGCCTGTCGTCTTACAGAAGATCCGGCAGAAAGTGATGTATAGGCATCAAAACCAGTACGAATATCAATGAGTTCACTATTTCCCTCTGTATCATTATTATGAGCAATGATGTTATCAACTCTCGCGGAAACTTCATCATAATCTTCCACTGCTCTTTCTACCTGTGCAAGTGCTTCTGAAACATCTTCTGAAATACCAGAAACAGTATCTAAAGCTTCATTAGATTTTGCAAGAGCCTGATTAGCATTGCCAAGTGTATTATCAGCCCACTCATAAGCAGAATTATAAGTCTTTTCAATACTGTCATGAAGAGCTTCTCGCATGTCTTTTCCTTTAATAGCATGAGCTATTGTATTCAAATATAAATTCATTTGAGCGTCAGGTGTTGCCATTTTAATTACCTCCTCCTGTTGTGGCGTTGGCTACTTCAGCGTCAATACCTGAAGGAACCGTACCGATTATATATTCAGAACTTTCTGGATTTTCCAAACTAATTGAAATCTTGGAACACATCTCGTATTCATCGATTTCGTGGGGCGGGCTAAGAACCTTAATCTTGTCATAAATATCAATTCGGTCGACTTCTGGATTTGTCATATGAAGATCAAAAGCTTTCAAAGAAAGGGTTCTCGCTGCTGTAATGTTATCATTTAGCATCTTAGTAGCCTTTTCTTTTAGGTCTTGAGGTGTTGAAATATCTTCATTAAAAGTGTGAGAATATACCACCTTTCCAAAATTTGCAATTCCATCTTCTGATTCCAGATAGTCTTTTCCTTGATTGACACTTTCAATAGTGATCTTGTTACCGTTTGAGTCATAACCAATAGGTATTAGCACTGTAAATACATTAGACGGGTTAACTGTTTCTGTCAAATCCAATAGATTTACAGTAATATCAATAACCTGATTCGAGAACCTAGAAGGATCTTTCATGTAATAAATCGTATTTTCGCCGTTCTCGTATCTAGTTAAAATGTATCCGCCATATCGAGACAAAATATCATCGATTCTGTCTTTCGTTTTGTCGTAGCTGTCGGATTTCCACTCGATAGATCCGTAAGGGTCATCAATATCAATCCTAGCAACTCGAAATTGTTTAAAACTCTCTACTTGAGAATTGTGCTGATCGATTAAATATTGAAACTGCTCAGCCATTGTTTTTGTGTGAGTATAAGGACGAATAATAGAATCGACAAAGAAGGACAATGTACCTTCACAATACACTGCCCTCCGGTTGTCGAATGTCCTTTCCATATTCAAAATGCGGCCTCTCCAAATCTCGTATCCGTCGTCTTCAACGGTAACGATGGTTTTTAAGGCCTTCAAGTAGTTGTAATAGGGGTTTGTGCTGTAAATGTTGAACTCAAATGAACCCGCCTTATTTACTTCTTTTACAAAAGTAGGCGCAGTAATATAATACCCCTCATCTGCCATATCCGGCGAGTAAATCAAATTCTTATCTGCACGAACAGAATACATTACAGGCTACCTCCTCTATAATCTACAGTGATGATTCCCCGGCCATCAAAATATAATTTGACTGTCTCGTCTTTAATCTTGATGTCAGGGAGTTTACTTTCCCCGTTGAATAATGCAAAGTTCTTTCCGGGTTCTTTTTCCCAACTCAAAAGAATAGGGTTGGCTTGGTTGTCCAGTGTGGCGCGGAAGTATGGAATAACTGTCTTTCTACTTCCGACTACGGTTAACTCGAGATGTCCATTCACACGAATGTTATTGTATTCTCGAATAACACCGATGTTGAAATCGAAAGGATTCCATAACCAGTCTTCTGCACTGCTGTACATATCCATTTTGTAAGGAGCAACATTGTAGTCAATCACAATACTGCTCCTGTATTTGTTTGATTCCCATTTGTTTACTGCAAATCTACCTTCATAGTAAAATCCGGGATCATCCGTGAGGTATGCTCTCATCTTTTGACCATGAAGGTAGTTTGAAATGTCAGAATATAAATACTCCCATCTCGTATGGCCGTTGTCTACATAGAACTCAATAGAGCCTTGGCGATTCTTGTACAAGACTTCACCAGTTAGAGCTTCTGTAATATCAGCATGGCCATCCGTTCCAGGAAGATCTACATAATTTGTTTTTACATCTGGTGGTAAGAATAGCGGCCGCGAAGAGGGTATTAAATGCCAATCGTCCCAAGTATGCTTATCACCAAAAACGATAGAGTGATCACCGGAATATAAATCTTGCATATTAATTCCCCCTTACTTTGTAAACCGCCATTTTGCCCATACTCTGGTTGATCTGCGGTGTTAAATTACCAACCAAAGCTCCAGTGTCTAATCTTACTTGTAAATTTGCAATCTTTACATACAATGTCTGAATATCCTGATGCAAAGCGTTGACTGCATTTACTACATCAGGACTCGTCGTGTTCATCGTCTCAGGGAACTGTACGGCGTTGAAGCCTCCTGCAGCCATATTTCCGAGGAGACCCGTCATATTGTTGCCCATAGTACTTGCAGCGGATGCCGTCTGTAGCTTATCAATCACCGGGATCTTCACGCCGAATGCTGGATTACCAAGTTTGAATGCGTTTTCTTCCATCCAACCCCAGTTTTGTTCAACTTCTTCTTTACTGAGACCTTTCTGTAATTCTTCCTGAAGAGCGTTATTGAAACTTGCTCCGAATAGAGTACCAAAGTCCATTCCCGATTCACTAAACATCTTAGCCATTTCAGGATCATCTAAATAGGTACTAAACGCCTCTGTCATCGTAGACCAGTCAGCGTTTTTCATACCACTACTCAACATTCCAATCATTTTCTTTGTATTTTCATCATATTCAACGCCTTCAATATTTAAGAAACTACTCCAATCAGAAGGATCAATCTTTGTTCCTTGTGTAAATTTACCAAAGGAATCCTTCATGTAGGTTAACCAACTATTAGCAGTTCCATCTGCAGACTCCAAGAACGGCTCAGTATAACTTTGGATATAATCTTCCGCTTTATCAGCAGGTATAGGTTTTGCAAGCTCATTGGTCATTGCTTCGTTAGCCTTTTTACCTGCTTCGGCAGATTGCTGTGTCAAAGTGTGAACTTCAAGTTGATTCGGGCCGCCATAACGCGTTGTTTCAGTACCAGAACCTTCAGTGTAGGTTAATTCCTGATCTTTTTTGCTGCCCTTACGATGGCCGCCTGGTTGACCATAGGTACGATAAACAGTTGTTTTTTCACCGTTTATTTCCATAGTTTCTTTTGTAATTCCACTAGCTCTAACTCGATTTGGATTGCCGAGCATTTCTCCCCAATCTTCTCCAAAAATATCATCCATAGAATCTTGGAATTGCTTTGCCAATTCTTTTAGCTTGTCAATTAATCCTTTTATTTTATCACCGATACCCTTGATAAAATCTGCAATTTCATCTTTGTATTCCATAACAATGCCGATTGCTACTGCGATTGCTAAAATAGCTAGTGCAACAGCAGCGATTACTGCAGCTGCCGGTAAAAGAATGGGTGCGAATAACGATGCTATAGCTAGAAAAGCAAACATCGCCACTGATATCACGACGATAACTCCTAATAAATTTATCATACCAGTAACCAGTTTATCGAAAGGTAAATCAGACATGTTCTTTATTGTTTCGCCAACAAGCCAAAGAGCACCCGCTATCGCAATAACGACCAACGCAACTTGCCATCCGCCTGCTATGAACGATGTAGCCCATTCCAAAACGGCCATCACACCGCCTAAAGCAACAGCAATAGTTACTATTTTTTCGGCATCAACATCTTGTAAGAAATATATTGATGCTGCTAATACGCCTAGCGCTGATGCTACCGCAAAAATAGTTAGTGCACTTCCGATACCAGCTTTTGATAACGAACCAGCCCCAAATAATACCAAACCAAGAGCCAGCATAATGCTTCCCAATATAATAGTGGCTTTAAGTACTCTGTCTAGATCATAGTCGGATAACATTTTCGTAATTATCCATAATGATGCTGTCATAGCCAATAGTAGCGCAGCTATACCAATTAAATTACTTCTAGCTCCAACTAATTGCGGTTTCTTGAAATTATCAAGAGCTGCAACCACTATTGCGACAACTGCCAGAACACCTATCAATGTGAACAAGACAGCAACAGATCCAAAATCCAGGTAAACATATTCCATATTATTTATAGCTTTAGTTATTATCCACACAGCTCCTGCAAAAGCTAAAACCAATGCTGCAGCTTGGAACAATGCCGCTGGTCTCACGCCTCTAGCAGCAACCTCTAGTACACCCATAGCGACCGTAAGTGCAACAAAAATGACTATTATACCACCTATGGATGCAGCAGGATTATTTAAAGTTTTCAAAGTTTCATCAATGAATTTTATTGCTAATATAATGATATGCAATGATAGTGCCATTCCTAATACTGCAGCACCTACACCAGCAATTCGTGATCCACCTCTTGAAGCAATTGCGATTGCTGCTAAGGAACCAGCCAAAGTTGCTATAATCCAGAACAAACTACTAAAGCCTTCCATCAGTTCTGCTGCTTTAGTATTGTTAAATGATAGCACACCATCTTTCTTCGTATAAAAATATTTATTAATAATATCAATAATCATTCGAACACCTATGGCTATGGCTAATAAAGAGAATGCTACGCCAAAGATGCTTCCCTTTCCTAAAACACCAATCAAAGACAAAGTTACCGACATGGTGAACAACGCCATAAGCAACTCTCGTATAATATCTACAGCTCCTTTTAGCGTGTCGGGTTTTAAACCTTCAAAAGTAGCAAATGCGTTAAACAACAGCCATACTGATGCAGCTACAGAAATGATTAGTAAAGCGATAGAAGATATCATTTTGTACAAACCGCCAGTATTCAAAGCAAATTGAGAAGTGTAGTTTTGAATAACTATTAATATTGCCAGCATTCCGCCTAAGACAATAATAATATCATTAGCCATTGCAACTACTTCCCAGGCTCTGTTCACATCTTCGTCACTTAAGGTTTTAGAAATATAAGCAATAACACCTAACACGACAGCTACGGATATCGCGAAATTTCTTATGATAGCAGATCGCCCAACATTCTTTAATGACTTAAAGAAACCGCTGAATCCACCAGAAATAGCTTCAAATGCGTCACCAATCTTAGTTGCTGCAGATCCAATATTATGAACCATTTTTACAGTATTAAACAATAATAGGACAGAAAGAATGATTTTCACAAGATCCAAAATAGAATCAGCTAAATGATTTTCAACGACATAATCGTGTAATTTTTTAACAAAACTGCCGATTGTATTCACAAAATTCTTCAGCCATTCTGTAATCCCGTCAGTCCCCTTTTTTACATTGTTTTTAAACTCTTCAATAGCCTTGTTGTTCAATAAAAATGTTTTTATCTTATCCACAAATCCCTGAATAGTGGTGAGCATTAACTTTCCAAGCTCTTTTATTTTCTCAATTCCCAATTTCGTATACAAACGGAAACCAAGAGCCAATCCTTGACAACATTGCAGAGCGATATGCACAAAAGTCAATGCCGGGGAATGAATTCCAAGAAAATCTTTCACTGTATCAACGACTAACTTTGAAAATTCGATCATTTTTTCAGGAAGTTCTTTCATTCCTAGTGTGATACCGTCTATAAATCCAGCTACAACATTTTCACCATCCGACTTAAATATTGCAAACATTTCAGAAAAAGCATTTTTGACATCATTTATAAATGGCAGTGTTTTTGCAATGTCGTTTAATTTGTCACCAATTTTTTCGATCAGTTTCTTGAGCATTTCTAAGACGCTTGCTGCTTTTCGGAAACCGTTTTCGTCAATATCTTGTTCTATTTCCTGTCTCAAATCCGAAAGAAGATTTTTGCATGTCTCTACAAGAGATTTGATTGCATTTTTGATTTTCTCTATAACACTCACTACTACAGGAAGTTTTGAGAATTCTTTAATCCATTGCTTCACTGTGTCTACTGCGTCCTGAATTGCATTAACTAGTATGCCGTCCGCTTTAATGAACTCTCGAAAACCATAAATGACATCGCCGACAACTGCTCCAACATCCAAAAGGCCGCCATGCAGCAAGTCAACACCTTCTAATAAACCAGGAAATAATACTTTAAGCATTGCCTGGATCACATCCGTAACCAAACCTAATGCTGAAAATATCCCTCGGAATGTTCTGCGTAATTTATCAGCTTTATCTTCGTTCAAGATAAGAACCTTACTGAACTTATTAATAGCTTCTAAGATACCATAAAGCTCTTCGGTACCTTTCTGAGGAAATACTTCTAACCAAGCCTGTTTTACAATCTGAAATCTTTGAACCAGAGCGTTTACTGCATTTCTGATAGTGTCAAATATCAATTCACGACCTGTCGGCTTATAAAGATTTTCAATCAACTTATTGAGATCAGATCCAGTAAGAGCTGCTTGTTCTTGGAGCTCCTGGAATATTCTGACTTGTTCTTCAGTAATACCAACCTGTTCAAGTTCTTCGGTCGACATTTTACCAAGAACTTCCACCAAATCGTCTATGGTGATAGTTGTATCTTTCCAAGTATGATTATTCTTTTCCCAAACCTTATTAACTAATCCCTGAACCTGGGCATACTCCCAACCAGCAGCGCTTAACCGTTTTACTCTATCTGCGCCGCTACCAAATTCGCCTCGGATAACTTGGTTAACAACTTTCTGAAAGTCTTCCAATTTACCTGTAACAGCTCCAACAGCTTCTCCAGTATCAACGATAGGTGCTGTGAAACTCTGAATGACTTTGATGACATAATCTTTTACATCACCCATATGACGAATTGCTTCTTCAAGGGATCCCCATTTCTTGACCATTTCATCAACAGGAAGTCCAGCGTCTCGTAATACTCTGGTGAGACGGCCTTCAAATTCCTCAGTAGCAATTCCGGCAGCGTTAATATAAGAAATCAGACGATCCCATTTTGAACCCAGAACACCTCGCAAAAGGGAATTTCTAGCCTCAGAAGAATCGTCGATCATTTTACCGAACATTTGAGAGAATTCAGTAAACATTTGTTTTGCTTCATTAAAATCACCAATAAATATCTCCCATGTGTACGCCCAACCAGACTGTGCTGCCTCTTTCAAGGTATCCATCATCATGGTGAAGGTCTTTACATCTTGCGCTGCGGCATATGCTTTTTTACCAATTTCTGTTGTTTCATCCGCATAATCTCGAAGCGTGGTAATTAATACATCCGTAGTAAGCCATTGTTCTTTCAAAGCGTCTTTGAATAATTGCTGTAAATTATAACTCTTACCAGCAACATCATAATATCCATCAGATGTCTTTGTAATGATACCAAGCTGAGTAGCAACATTAGCAAGGTTTTCTTTAAACGCAACTGTTGCCATATTGGCATTTTCAATAGATTTCCAGTCAATGTACTGTACATAACCCATAGAAAGTGATTGTGCTAAATTATACATTGCTCTGGAAGCTTCATTTGCGTTTGCACCGGATATCGCTGCTTCATTAGAAATACCCTTCATAGCAAGAACTGCATCTTCCAACTTAACTCCTGCATTGGTAAACTTACCGATGTTCTGTGTCATGTCAGAAAATGAATAAATTGTCTTGTCTGAGTATTCATTTAATTCCTGTAAGTATTTATTAACAGTCTCAAGGGATTCACCGGTAGCTGCCATGATCGTTTGTACAGATCCCATTTTGAGTTCGTACTCTTGGAAACCTGTGCTGATCGGAACAATGGTAAATTGTTTTACCATATTGGTAATAGAAGACTGTATTTGAGAAACCATGTTATTTACAACCGTAAACATGGCTACTGCTTTCAAATTTATGTAGTTGTGTAACTCGTCTACATTCCGCTCTAATCCTTTAAAAGAGACTCTATTAGCAGCCTCCGTAATCTGATTAAAGCTTTTAGAGGCACCACTAAAGTTTAGACTTGCTTTTAATTTGTCGATTGTCGACATGGATTCTTTAACGCCTTTTTCGAATTGGCTATTTTGAAATCGCATCTCGACAACTTTCTCATCAATGACCTGAGAACTCATGCTTTGGCTACCTCCTTATCGATTTCTTTTGACAACTCGTCAAAGATGGGCTGAAGGGCGGGATTGATGTAATCTCTACCCTCAACCCAAGCGCCATTTCTTGTAGCGTGACCGTACTGCAAGATAATAGCAATATTTACACCGTTGTTTACATTGGTGTTACTAAATACTAGTCGCGAAGTTCCTTTTTCTTGGACGATCTTGTAATACCACGAGTTCGCCGTGGTTCCTGTATCAACAGGCGTAGCAGCTTTCAAGGCTTCAACACCCTTTTTGCCATACTTGTCTAGTATGCTCATATGGGTGAATTGCAATAACTTTTGGAAATAGTTATTTAATTTTTTGTAATCGCCCTTTTGTTCTACCACCAGCATTTTGTAACACCTCCTCTGCTCACATAATTTGTACAAAATCCAAGCTGATCCATCCGGCGCCAGATTTCAACTTACCCCAACCGGCTTTTGATCCAGGTCCATTTTGAATTTCTGTAATAGTATACACACCAGGATCGATAAACTTAACTCGATCAAATGTGGTACCAGGTCCCTTCCTGATGTTAAGATTCGTAATAGCTACACGAACCTTTGTCGTCTTGGTAGGCTCTGATGGTTGAACAGGCTTTTGAGGCTCTTTAGAACCGCTGCTGGAAGCGCCTTTCAAATACTTGTCAATGCACTCAGCCTCGGCTTTAGCCAATCGATCAAGATTATTGTCATCTAGCAACCATCTTACGCAAGCAGTATTAGTGTGGAAACCATGCTCGATGATGACTCCCGGAGTTTGAACTGATCTCGCCCCGTGCAAAACACCATAATAGTTGTCGTTCTTAATACCGTCTTTGTTTCGGTCACTCTCTGCTTTTCTGGACAGAACCTTGTAGCTGATTCCCATAACTTGGCCGACAACAGGAGCAATCGCTTTTGCAAAATCCAAAGACACATCATCACAACGAACCGTGGTATCTGCTACCAAATGGTACACGGCTACATAGTTTACTTTTTCGTTCATTCCGTTACCTGCTGCGTTACTATGATTTGAGATGAACAGATCACAACCTTTGGACATTTGTCCTCTTGTGACTAAGGGGACATCCTTATTAAAATCTGTTCTGGTCAGAATAACTTCGTGTCCCAGCGCTTCCAAATATTTCTTCTGAAGATGCGAAAGTTTCCAAACCATCTCACTTTCATAATACTCTGGGATTGCAGGACACATATTGTATTTCCGGTAATGACCGGGATCGATACAAATCTTACCCATTTTTATCACCCCCTTTTTCCGCCCATTTGGGCTCTTCTTGCTTCCATCATTGACCGCCTACGAGCTAATGCCGATGAAGACATTGGCCGTTTCTTATTATTTCCCGAGGAGGAATCTTTTCTGTTGAACACTTCAATTAGTGTTAATAATCGGTTAATATGCCAGTGTTCAAAAATATTTACCGGTATCTCCAATTTAATTAACCAATAATAGATCAGCTCAGCAGTAATAGCATCGGAACTTGATGAATCCTCAGATTTTTGCTGAAAATATGTGGCGGTCATAGGATCATTAATATAGTTCAAGATCCGCTGATAGTTGTCGGATTCTGTTATAATCCTTTGGATTGTAATGTTGGCAATCTCATTTGGATCTTCATAGAAGGGCTCGACAACCATGCAGCGAATATAATATTCATTCTCTTCTGGCGTTTTATCCTTGTTTTTTATGTATGACTTATGGAAATGCGATTCCCATTTTGAAATTGCGTAAAGAGAATGTTCTAGTACAAGGTGTTCTGCAGGAGCCTCGAACAATAATATATTATCGTCATCTTCTTCTACTGCAAATTCCTTTGGTGGTAGATCTATCACTAACTTGGACATTCTCAACACCTCCTATTATTTCGTCGCAGGAGGAATGGGATTTGCTGCTTCCTGAATGTTAGGCAGCACTGCCTTCATAAAAGCCGTAGCCTTCTCAGGATCACTCATAAGTTCCATGAATAATTCGGAATATGCTTCCGTTTGCAGGAAGTTATCGGAGATCTCTTTGCTCTTAAGAAGTCTCTTACCATCAGGGCTCTTCTCACAGATAGACATCGTGATGAGCTCCTTGAATAACTTCATGATCTCAGGACCTTCAAGAGTCTGCTGCAATCTCTCGATCTTCTGATGGATACCTCCGGAAGTCCCAAGTTCCAACTCCATCAGTTCAGCCTTGCTGATGTTGAAATAAAAATCTTCTTTTCTTTCCATTCCGTTGTAATCGGTATAGGTAATGGTTTTCTTTAACATGTCTTTTTCTCCTCTCTATTTTGAAAAGAGGAACCGCCTAGCCAAAGGGAACTAAGCGGCCCTCCAATGAAAAAGTTTATTCAGTTGTAATCTGCAGCCTATGATTAAGATCAGCCGTTGCCAGGATTTGCAGATTCGCCCATAATTCCAGCGATCTCGTCAGGCAAAGGAAGTCTAGGATCAGATGCGCCAACCAGCTTGTACTCGTAGTAGGTCTTGGAGCTATTGTATACACTATCTTCGGTCTTGGTGTATACATAAGGACTCTCAGAAGTTCCCGAACCAGATCTCTCGTAGTAGTCAACACCCTGTACAAATGCGGTTCCCTCGAATTCTACATACTGCATAGAACCGTCAGCACCGTACAGAACTGCCTCAAGCTGAGCAAGTTTCGTCGGATCACACTCCGTAGAGTCGATCGTCAAGGATGCGGTAGGCTTAAATCCGGTAACATTTACAGGAGTGGTGCTTACCTCCCAGCTAAAGGTAATAGCCTCAGGTGAATCATTAATGGTGTTATACGCCTTCTCGGAAGGAGCTGCCAGTGCACCGTAAATGATATGAAGCTTATAACCGTATGCATTAGAAGCAGTGTCATTACCCTTAGTAGTTCTGTAGCACATACCAAAGGTCTGTCTGTCCTGCTGACCGATCGTAACACCAGGTGCGATCTCTTTCGTACCGTCACATGCATCAAACTCCTTAGGAGAGGTATACGCTTCAATCGTAGCACCAAACTCCTCTGCAGAGATCAGGTTCAAATACTTAATATCATCTGCATACAGAGGGGTAGCCTCTGCACCAGAAGGACTCTCGGTAACAGCCGTAAGACCGTTCCAAGCAACGCCTTTAGAATATGCGCCGCCTACTACGGGATATAAAACGCCGTTTCTGACACCGGTTTCATAAGTTTTCTCGCCGGTTGCGTCCCAAATAACTTTAGACATTTTGAATTCCTCCTTATTTTTATTTGTGATATATAATAAACACATCATGATTCAATCCGTCAATAGTATCGTGTCTGACAAATCTTGTAGTAGGAAACTTTGAAATGGCATCCATGATTTTGCTATCGGGATCTCTATCAATGACAGTTACTATATAAGCATGGTTTTGTGCATAGACCCTATCATCAGCGTGAAGGTTGTCTATGCTAGTCCTCGCATATCGTATTGCGGGGTATTGCATTCGTTCTCCGGTGGGAGGTTGATAGTACACATTCTTTGTAAGTTTTTTAAACTTCTCGTGCAGTTCAAGTCTGCTGTCCATTATACACACCTCCCAATGTAAGAACTAATCGAGGGTACTGTGGAGTAACTTCGGTTACTTTCCAGCGAGTACCCATGAATTCTACATAACGAATGTTCTGAAAATTCCCGATGATATAGGGATCGGATAAAATGCTAATCTGAGTGGAAATGCTCAGCTCTCCATTGATGGAGTTAGAGTCATTCCATCTTCGACCGTTTCGGATAATATCTCCACGATACTCGCGTTCTTCTATCCTATCGTCCCATACACCGGGCGCTACCTCATTACTCGGAATAGCATATCCGATCTTGCCATACCATCTCATTTTGAATTTTCTCCTCGTTTCGTTTTCTTAGAAGATCAACCGTTACCATTAGCGCCTTCACAAACAAGGCCTCTGAGCATAAACTCTCTCTTGGTGGTCTGGTAACCTTCTGCACTCGCCACGACCTTAATGGTCTGCGAATCCTTATCAGCGATGCGAAGAACTGCAATGCCATCCTCATCCAATGTGGAGTATACGGGATTAGATACCGTAACCTGAATGGTAGCATCAACATCCTCAGCAACTGTCGCATGGATAGCGATGAAGTTGCCAACCTGCAGTGTAGGATCGCTGGAGAAGCCAGTATAATCATCAACATACTTCAAAGTACCATTGATGGTATTATTTCCAATCAGAACATTAGACTGGAGATCACTGATAACTTTTCCAAGCAAATCCGTATCAGCTGCAATGTTTACATCGACTTTAAGCGTCAGCTGGGGTTTGACTGGCTGGTCTTGAAAGGAGCCATTGCGTCCTGCATGGTGGGCTCGTCAGACTGAGTATTGGTAGCCTGGCTGGTCTGACCCTGACGGATCACGATCGCGGAGAAAGGCTTAACCAGTGCACCGGAGCAACGGGTCTCGATCAGGAACTTCTGCTGGTTGTAATCGATATCAAAATCATCGAAGAAGCTGATTCCACCGCCCTTATCAGCACCAACATTGTAATCATTCAGGTTAACGATGATACCAAGAACAGGCTTGCTGTCCTTATCGGTAACATTCTCCATTACCGGAACCGTGATGATCTCTCTTACGCGAAGGGCAGTTGCAAGTTCAGTCTCGGTCTTGTAAAGTTTGTGACCGATCTGATCCTCAAGAAGCAGCATATCGGTAAGCATGTCCTCAGTGGTGAACAGAGTGGGGTTACCGGAACCACGATAATTCTTACGGGACTTGATAGATGCGGTAATAAAGTTCTTAGCACGAAGCACACCGTCATCGTTCTGGCCGGGCTTTACAGTCCATCTGATAACGAACAGGTCAGCATCGTTCATGATAGGGATAATTCTGGTGTCATCGATGTGATCTTCATCAGAAATGAGACGACCGTCACCGATAAGGAATGCGCGAGCAAGTTCCTCATTCAGCATCATTCTCATCTCAACTTTGAGCCACTGCAGCACATCGAATTCGGTGATGTCGGTGATATCGTCCTTATCCATCTTCTGCTTCTTGTAAACGGTAGTAGGCTCAACCTTTCTCTTAAGCAGGCTGAATACCTCTTCCTTCTTCAAGCGGCCCTTAATGTAACCTTTTGCCCTTGCTGCGTCCTCGGTAATATCAGCAAACATTACCTTAACACGGCTGAAAGGAATGTGGTGAACACCAGTCATAACCTTGGAAACCCAGTCCATGTTACGACCAATGAACTCAGGAGGAACATTAAGGTTTCTAGCCTCAGGGAACAGGTATTCAACATCCTGGATACCATAGGTCTGAGGGGTAGGATCGTCACCTGCGTCTTCCTCATCATCTGCATGAGCGAGGATATTCTCCTCTTTCCAGTTTGCGTAACCCTCTTTCAGGCTACCGAAACGACGACCACGGCTCATGATCTCCTGAAAATCGCTGTGAGACAGAGAGTTGCTGCGGTTCGTGCTAACTACTACATTTTCATAGGCGTTGTGTTTCATTTCTTCTTCTCCTTCTTCATTTTTATTGTTTTCGGCTTCTTCTTTAGCCATGCCGACAAGGCCAAACAATACAGCTTTCTGCTCATCATTCATACTTGCAATGATGTCTTCTACTGTCTTGTTCTTTGCTGGCTGCTCTTCTGAGTGCTGCAAGTTTTCTTCGTTATTCAGTTGTTCGTTCGGATCTTCCATGTCACTGTGTTCCGCTTCTTCTTCATTTTCGAAGTTAATTTCGATGCCATCATCGTAGCCAACGATCACACCAGCCAGCTCGGAATCGCTTCCATGAGCAATTACCGTGTCAACAAAAGCACCAGGATTTGCCCCTGCAAGAACCAGACTTACTTCCCGAATGATACCATGGAGAACATCCCCGGTATTTGTCTGTTTCAACTTGTTAGCGAAGATAGACATAGCGTCGATATCGCCATTACGAAGAGCTTCTTTCATGTGCTGACCGTTGGGCGTATTGTTGAATTTAAACCAACCGTATACACCGTCTTTACGATTCTGCAGAACACCATGGCCTAAGATAGCATTTGCATCCTCATGATTATGCTCATAGACAAGAGGTACTTTCATACCATCCTGGGCTGCAAAGGCGTTTCTTCGAATCGTCCTTCCGTCGGCACAAAGAACATCATTTCTAGTGACATAACCACTAAAATCGTAGTCCTTTAGTTCCATTTTGAATTTTACCTCCTTCTTCTATTTCTTCTTTGCTTTTTGATAACGAGAATCGCTAGCTATTCGATCATAAATATCATTGTATTGGCTCTCCGCCTCTTCCCGGATGGCAGTTCTAGTAGCATAAGATTTCTCCGATGCTGATTTGCTATCCTTCTGATACTTCTGCTGAATATCTTTACGCTTCTTATCGTTATCTTCTTTTAATTTATAGATAAGTGCCTGAATCTTCGGAGACTGTTCAGCCTTCTGGGATTCTGGCATTCTCTTCAAAATATTTTGCAAACTGGTAATTCGCTGACTCATGATCTTTCGATGCTGCTCCATAGTTCGGGATGAAGCGTCTGATAAGAGTTTTCGTTCTTTTTCATATCGAGCTCGTTCAGCTTCCAGTTTTGCGTTCTTTTGTGTGTTAATCTGTTCTTTGGCATAAGCAGCTACTTCTTGTCCTTCTTCATTTAAGGAAGGTCGTTTTGTTCTGCCTTTCGATTTCTTATGTGCCTCGTAGTATTCGTGATTGTACTGACTTGTCGCTTCCGGATCATAGTTTGGATCGACATAATGTTGTAAGTAATTATACTCCCACATAGTCTCACCCCCTACAGCATGCCTTCAAGTTCAGCAATCTGTTTGTCAATATCATCCAACTGTTCCATGGAGGAATCATAGTCTTCCACTTCACCTTCCATACCAGATCCAAGACCAAACATATCCTGTCCTTCCGGTTTGTTAAGGTTCTTGTTACGAAGCTCGTCAGCTGCAGGATCACTAGAAGGTCTAATACCAAGAATCTGACGAATCTCATTGGAAGTAAGAATCTCGTTTCTCGTAAACTTATCAGCAATATCAGCAATCTGCGATACTGGAACCAGTTTAAACGGATCCTTGAAGAAGTAAATCGTTTCTCTTCTAGACCTAGCATTAGGCGTCAAGAACTTTCGATTAAACTCGTCAGCAATCGCAGAAGAAATCGGCTCGATCGTTCTGGAGTAGTAATTTAGCATCGTAGCTTCATCAGCTGTACCGTCCAGAATGCTCTGCGTAATGCCAAAACAAGCAAAGAGCAATTCCTGGAAGTATTTAATCTGCTCCATGAAATTGTTTTCCAAGGAACGATTCAACTGCACGATCTTCTCACTAGCATCAATATAAGCAATACCATATTGCGAATTGGTAAGCTGATTCTCGATGTCCTTCTTTCGATTTTCAACCTGAATTCGCTTTGCTTCTGTTTTGATCGTATAGGGAAGCTGAATGATCAAGTCGAGTTTGCTAGAATTCGTCTTCTCATCAACAGCGTCCAGCAAAGCGAGTTTCCTAACGAGTCTTGCAGCCATGGCATTCGGTTCGTTCATGACCATGTAGAATGGATTCTGAATTACTCCAACGGAACGCTTAGGTATCGTCAACTCATCTTTCTGACCAGTTGTATGGTTGTACGCTCTGACACGAACGGTCTGCGGATACCACTCGACAACCTTTCCGATACGCATTTCTTTAATGTCGTAATCACCGGTGTAGTATGGATTGTTATCTTTTGTTTTTGTGATAACTGCTGCCACATATCCTTCGTCTAACATGGATGTAACAAGATCTTGAATAAATGTTCTACCGGTTTGATCAATATTAGCCTCTACAGTTAAACATTGATTTAAGCCGTCATCTACAGTCTCGGCGTATCTTCCGTTAGTATCTTTACGAATATGTAAGAATGTGTTACTAGCAACATCCATAGCAATACGGTTATATACGGCATTAATAATGGATCGCTCATTTCCTCTAGTTAGAATCACCCTGTCAGGATTTGAAGCATTTCCACCATATAATCGGTACTTGTAGGTCGGGTCTCTATTAGTGAACGCATCCCACGAATGCGCTAACCACGAGGTGAATTTTCCCATTTTGAATTTACCTCCTATTAATCAATATTCAAAAGAAGCTTTCGTTTCAACCGCCTAGCCTGGGTGAGTACACTCTTTGATGTTTTTACATCTACATCACTGTATTTGTTAATTTTCAAATCGTAGTACATTTTTTTCAATTCGTCATACACCTTTTTAGCTTCGTTTTGATATTGAGCTTTTTCTTGAGTTCCAGCAGGTGATTTTTCATATTTACTCTGTAGTTCCTCGTAGCTGTTTATTAAAGATTCCAGATCATCGGCATCTTTTTTTCGTTCAGCAAAGCGTTCTTTTCTATCAGCTGAAAACTTATGCAGCGTGTCGATTCCCTTTTTTACTTTGAAAGCTCTATCATAACTTTCATTCTGTTTTTCTGCTGCCTTTACTGCGGCCTCACCGTATCGCTGCTTAAACTCGCTCATGCGTCGATACAGCTGTTCTCGTTCGCCTTGATTAAGATTACTGTTTTTCAAGTTGATCCGCATTAGCTGGTATTCTCCTATCAAACGATCTTCATCTTTAGCAAAATCTTTGTATTTCTTATAATCTTCGTCGTTTAAAGCGTTATTAAATGATGTCGAAATTTTATTTGTTACATTTTTAATCGCATTTCCGACGGCTTTAGAGATTTTGGGATTCTCTTCTGGTTTTGGTGTGGGCGGCTTATTGTCACCAGGATAGGTATAAATCCATCTACCGTTTTTACCCATCTTGCGGTCGATGTATTTGTAACCTTTGACGCCATGACAGAGATAGTCATAGTTATATTGCCACATAATCGCTCCTTTCTACAGATACTTCTTAATGTCAGATTCTGTAATATTGTATTGCTGCATTAGATCCTGGACCCCTTCGTTGTCAATAACATTATCAACAGTGAGTCCTTTTGTGGCAGCTTGAGTCTCTACCATATTCGCAATTTTCTGAATATTTTGAGATCTTTCTGCCATTGCCGAGTACTGCTGCATCAAATCAGCAGCTGCTTGCGGGTTGTTTTCGTAAGTCTTAGCAAGATCTTTCACCAATTTACTACCCTGTTCAATGGTATTGTAAATATCTTGCTCTTCATCTTTGTAAGATCCCTGCCGGTATTTAATACCTTCTGAAAATATCTTTGCGCGAAGACTTACATAAGCCATACCAAACTGAACATAGTCATCAGCTCCAGCAACTAAACTATCTAATGTGATTTTGTTCGTTGACAATTCTCGACCATTGATCATATCGTCGATAATATCAAGAACGGGATGCTTCTTTTTCATCAGATAGTCGTCAATGTTATAAGAATAAGTTCCATCTTTATTCTTTTTCACATACTCCGGATTTTTGGTCTTTACAATATTTTGCCACTCTTTCGTCTGCTCGACTTTCTTGATCTTTGTATCATAATTCCACTTATTTGTGGTATAAAGATTCTTGTTGAAAGTTTTGTTGTAGACTTCGTTGGTTTTATTGTAAGCTTTGTTTAGTGTGTTCATGGTTTTGGTTTGTGCCTGCTTGAAGCCTTTCTTAGCTTTATCAGCATAAACATAAACCCAGTTCTTCGCTTTAGAGAGGTATTTGTCAATATACTTGAACTTACCATGGCAGAGGTAGTCGTAGTTATATTGCCACATGACGAGTACCTCCTATTTTTTATCTTTTACCTTATATTTGTTATACGATTGGGAATAAATATCAGGTTGTGAAGAATCTATCATGTTCATAAGCGGAACCATCAAAGCACCTTGAGGTACTATTGACATCATCTTATTTCTAGCAAGCTCCTCATTTTCGCGAACAGTTTTGTATTTTCTAGTGCTAGATATATCATAATCTTTACCGTACTTCTCAAGAAGTCTATTTATTTCTTTTTCTCCATCTTCAATATATTTCAAGACTTCTGTATGTTTGCTTCCTAAATTTTCAACAGATTTTATTTTATTATATTTAGTTCTATTTTTTGCGACTGCCAATTCGACATCGTTTAAACGATTCTGGACTTGTTTTGCTGACCGAGATTCATCGCTTCCATATCTCTTCTTTCCAGCAGCGGTCAATGATCCATCTGGATTTTGAAATCGCCTAACACCCCATTTCTGTCCTAAGATACCGTGATGTTCCAAATAATCATAATTATAAGACCACATTTTGTCACCTCCTATGCTACCATGTCGAAGTCATCCATATGCAACTTATAAGCCACATATGCATCCATCATTGCTGCGACACAGTCTATTTTTTGATCTTGTCTCCTCTTTAAGATCATTCTGTTTCCGTTTACATCTTCAACGGTAATACAGTTACCCATGCAGAACTGCATTAAGAGCTCGTCAAACAACAAATCTCTTTCTTCTGCTAGGGTCTTTAACTCACCGAGAGGTACTGACTCGGTTCTTTTACCCTGGATTACTTTCTCAATTCCGAAAGAGCCATTTTCCATTTCCCATCTTTCTACAAAATCTTTTGCGTTATATGGGTCATAACCGAAAGCTCTTACATCATATTCGTTCATCTGAATATAACGATCCAGATCATCATATACATCATTCATCTTCAGTGTCTTTCCTGGCATTACCATGACACTACCCTCTTCTAGGAATTTCTGGTACTCAATTAGCATAGAGCCACTCAGTTTTGTCATTTTGAGCTCTGTAATATAAGCTCTTGTCTTGACACCATATTGACCATTGGTTAACGGGAACATGAAGGTAAAAGCACAGAAGTCATCGCCCTGTGATAGATCGGCTCCTAATGCACACGGCATACCACAATATTCTCGATAAGGGTGCACCAATGTCTCGCAATACCGGAAGAAGTAAGTGTGTCCCTCCAAAGGAATACCAAATCTTTTTGCATAAATATCATTTCTGGTAGAAGGAACTTTGTCAGCTCTTTCTTTTTCCATCTGATATGTTTCATAGCTTACAGTCTGGTCAAGATTTGGATTGGCCTTCAACCACATTGCTGGGTTATTCACTTCTTCGATCGAATCCAGTTTATACCAGAAGATTGATACATGGGGGTTCTGATAAGTGCCTTTTAAAATATCGCGTAACTCGATCTTAATGTCGTCTCCAGGACCATTTCTGACGGTTCCCTCTGAACTAGCTGCAACAACCATCCAGTCTTTAATCTTTGCGGCACCCTGCTCGATAGGTGCCATTACATCTTCACGAATATCGCAAGAAAGCCATTCGTCAATTGTAGCATACTTACATCTTAGACCTTGTAATCTATCGATAGCCATCGGACAAAGCTTCAAGATAGAGTTTGTCAAGGTGTTTACAATACCTGCTTTAGTCGATGCTAATTTCTTTCTGTTCAACGGATTACCGGTCGTATTTTGCATCGAGCCCTCCGTTAAGAACTTAAACAAAGCGCCTCTTGCACGATTGATGGCAGTGGTAAACGGAAGTAATGTTTCCTCAGCTTGAGCCATTGTAGGAGCTACAGCAATTTGCTCAGTCGTGCTGGTATCAATGTTTAATCCATATGCATGTACCATGGTCAGGAATAAGGTCTTAGCGGCACCTCTTCCGACAATTAAGTACATCTTATGGATCAAGCGATATTTTACAATTTTGGTTTCATAGTGCCCTGGGACGCCATCATGCCCAGCTACCCATACACTTCGTTCACGAAAATAAAACCAACCGAATAACTGCTCCGCCCAGACCTTGAAGGTGAATAACATCTCTAAATCTGAGCCGTCGGTCAGTGTCATTTCTCCTTCGCAAAACCTAATGAATCCTTCTACGACATCTGCGTCATAATAGTATTGAGGATTAGCAATTCGCGCATCGATCCGGTTCATTTCCAAAGAGATTTCTTCACAGACCGGAATCTCCCCACGCAAAACAGCATCACGCCATTGCGCGTAGTACTTCGGAACTGCTGTATTACTCAATGCCATTTTGAATTTCCTCCTTAGGTGCTCAAAGATTTCTTATATCCTTTTATAGCTGCTCTCACTTTCAGCATATCTGCTTCTTTCTGCAATTCTTCAAGTTGTTTATCGTACGCTGTTTTCTCTTTCTTCTTATCTTCACCGATGATCGGTAATTCAGCATCACCCATCGAGTTAGCAATCTTAGCGAACTTATTGTAAAGAGTTGATCCTTTGTCAATAAGATTACTGGTAGTTTCAACATTTTTTGCTAAACCGCTAACATAATCTGAATAACCTTTCTCTTTTTCTTTCGGAATAAGATTTGCAATGTTTTTCTCGGTATTCATTCTTAAATAGAGAGCTTGTAGCTCTTGGTCAGTGAACATATCCCGATTGTCGTAAATCTTTTGAGGATCATGCGTTTTGGCAATCTTCTCTTTCTTCTTTTCGAAAGACGCTTGTTCCTGCTCCAGTCGATTTTGTCGTCTCTGCTCAGCTTTCTCTTTAGCCTCATTCTTAGCGTACTCTTTTCGCTCTTTACGAGTCATCTCAACCAGATTACCCTCAGCATCCACTTTGTATCTTCTTCGACCAGCAGGTGTTAAGGTACCGTCTTTATACTGGTATCTTCTAACACCCCATTTTTGGCCTAAGATGCCGTGGTGCTCTAATACATCTGAATAATTGTAGGACCATTCTTGCATGTTAGGTTCCTCCTTTCTTTAAGAAGTCATTAAATTTCGAAAAAGACCCCAACCCTGTGACAGATTGGGGCCCTGAGGTAAGAATAAAGGATGAAAAACTAGGAGGTTTCCTGTTTTTTTCCCATACTATCGCAGAATGCGTGCAAGCGCCATTCCA
>Ga0310690_10001559_pt1 | contig 40258 bp, 65 predicted proteins | sample AusTroGonzalo_MG_2_FD_207661 | JGI IMG/M metagenome (GOLD analysis project Ga0310690, IMG submission 207661) | Bovine rumen microbial communities from tropical cattle in Woodstock, Queensland, Australia - Gonzalo_04 (v2) (version 2) | ecosystem: Host-associated > Mammals > Digestive system >... | reverse complement strand
ATATCGACGCCGATAGCAGACTTTTTAACCTTCTCCACTATCATCAACCCCCCCCTGATTGCATGCCGGGTTGCCGCCGTTGTTGTCGAGTGTCCGTGCGGTATCGGCTTCGTATATGCCGGAACGGGGATTGTCCGAAAGCATACAGTTAGATGCGTACGGGCTTATTGCGTAGCAGACCTTATCGGCCTCACCTGTACGATCAGTATGGCTGTTCGCGTTTCCGTGTTGTCGAACACATTTAGAGTGTCCGCAACGGTTGTTTCCTTCCATCCCTGTACCCCCCCTTATGACTTGGATGAGCCGTTTTTCTGTATGTTCTTGCCTTCATAACAAACTATCAACGTCTGATCTTGAACCACTCCGAGCGTACCGCTCAATTCCCATTGAACGAGCGGGCCTTTCCCGGCTTTCTTGCCGTAGCGGTCTCTCTCCACGCCCCCCCTAATTTTGAGTGTTGCGGAAATACATGACTTTAGGTCCACTTGCCGTACCCCCCCTGCAGCAGCCGTTACGGAGCATCCTACATCTCCGTCTATCTGTAGGTTGTATATATCTACTCCAATGGCCGCCGCTAAATCTCCGCAAAAGGGCGCGACTCTGCCTGACTTGCCTGCTGCTCCAATGCCTGTTTGAGCAATTCCGGCAATTCCTTTCCTCTCTTATTCGCCCTGTTCAGTATTCCTCTGCATGCTTTCGCGCTCAAACAGTATTTCCGGGGCGGATTGTCCTCCAAAATCTGCGACAAGTGCGATTCTGCGGCGACGCTGGGGGACTCCCCAAAACTGTGCGTCGTGAACTCGCCAAGCAATGCTCCAGCCGGTTCCCATGACGCATCCGCTGTAGCTCCATTTGTTGCCGTTCTCAAGTCGAGGAATAACGGCGTCTTTGTCGACCACTTTTGCGGTTTCTTCAAGGACTGCCCTGAAATCTTCTCCTTCGTTTGACGACAGCGCTCCGGGGACGTTTTCCCACACCATGAACCGGGGTTTAATATGTCCTCTATCGACATCTGGATGTATTCTGGCATAATGCTCTCTCATCTCCTTAATCACTCTTATTTGTTCCATAAATAAGCCGGAACGCTCACCGGCAAGGCCTGCTCTCTTTCCTGCAACGGAAAGGTCCTGACAGGGTGAACCGCCCGTGACGATGTCTGCTTCAGGCGCTTCCGATCCCTTTATCTTTGTTATGTCTCCCAGATGGATCATTTTCTTTTCTCCGCCTCCCACCTGCTCACCACGGTCTCGAGCAGGCACTCATACATCTGTTCACCGAACTTCTCCACATAATTTATCAGCAGCACGCCGAGTATAGCTGAATATTCGTTCTTATCACCTTCGGACAGCCACGACATAGCCGCTTCAACGCAATGCCTGACTTCTTCTTCGTTTGCCGTTCCGGTCATCTTTGTAATGTTTCCGGGACACTCTGCAAAGCGCAGGTCTATCGGCTGCTCTCTTTTGCATTTCATTTCCACTTTCCTTTACCTCCATAATGATTTGTCTTTCTTTATCCTCACATGCCGGGCATATCATTCTTCCTTCCGGCACGACTTCACCGCAGGCAACGCACCGATTTTCCATGCTCACTCCTCCGGCAAGTCTTTATACTTGTCCATGATGCTCTCAACATCCTGCCGTTCTTCTTCGTGTACGGCCATCGGCTTGTCCTCGTTCTGATAGCCCATGTTGTTACGCATTAAGAACATGCCGCCGATAGGGTTCTTGCCTTCCAGAACGTATGACTCTGTGACGCTCACAATGACGTTATACATGCGGCACATCTCGGCCCGTGCGTCCGGGTCCCATGAGTTTTCGCCTGTTACAATTCGTAGCAGCGTCACTCTGGTCAGTCCGTACGCAATAGCAAGGCCTGCAACGGTCGGCTTTAACTGCATTTTGTCGCATATCTGCAGATAGATAAGGCCGCGATCCGCAACGGCGGCAGGATCTTTGGCATCAATCTTCGGCAGCTCGTTCATGGCCACGGACAGCTGCAGGATGTTCCTTGACTTCTGTGCCTCTGCTTCCGCTTCAGCCGCTTTCCGTTCCGTCCATGACTCGAATCTCTTTGCGGACGGACTTCTCGGCTTGAAATTCGCAGGAAGGGCAGAAGATTCGGAGCCGTTGTCATCGTCCGAGCCAGCGATCTTTTCCTCAAGCTGCTTCATATACTTGTTCGGACTGTCTATTCTCCGGCTGTTCTGCTTGGCGCGTCTCTGCCGCATATACTCGCGCATGTACGCTTTCTTGTCTTCAATTTCCTTTGGTCTTGGCATCCTTGCTTCCTCCTTCCTGTTCGGGTTGTTCGGGATCTGTCACTATTGCTATGCACTCGACCGTGGCGTTATAGATTTTCCGTTTCGTAACGAGGTGTCTGTTGCTGGCCTGCAAGTAACCTCGCCTCGACCATTCCTGCTTGACCGCCTCGAAATCGAAATTGCCTTCCGCCAAGACTTTCTCGGCAATGGCTTTGTTCATCAGGACAAGATTGTCCTCTCGCTTACCCCAGACTTCTCCGTTCGGATATTCGACTTCCTGCCCTTTCAGTATGCCGAAACGCTGTGTATTCGCCGCTATTCTGCTGACAAGATACCTATATGATCTGTTCGCCACGGAAACATCTTCTGCGGACAGCACGTACGGATGAACCTCTTGAGCTGTCAACGGCCGATCTTTCCAGAATACCTCGTTCGCAATGAGATCGCCTGTCAGTATCAACGCCATAGCACCTGCCTGCTTGTCCGTGGTGTCGGTCTGTTCCATGACCATAGAAAAGTACCGCTTGTATATGTCCTTGACATACGAAGGGTTTAATTTTAGCCGTTCAAGCAGATGCTCTATGTACGCTCGGCCTGCACCGCCGTGATTCTCCCGGACGAAATTGCTGATTTCATTTCCTTCATTGCGGTCCGGAAATAACTTCTCTGTCAGTTCGCAATCGATCACTCTGTTCTTTGCGCCGCCTCCGGAGAAAGACTGCGTTAAACTGTCCTCGCCGCAGAACAGGAAAGACGTTGACCATGACCGCATGTTGTTCATACGGCTGTTCGATCCGAGCCGTCCACGTTCAATGCCTTCGGTCAAGCTCATGATTATATCGTCATAGCCGACACCGTACTTTTTCTTGATCGTCTGCAATTCATCTCCGAAGAAAGGCAGATTTTTCAGAAACGCCGAATACGCCAGCATGCTGTTTCGGGTCATATCCATCGACTTAACAAGCTTACCTTGATTCGGGTTGCCCCATATCGACGCGGCCAGCATCATCGTAACTGTCTTGCCGGACTCGCTTATGCCTCGCATGTTGAATATAAAACTGTTCTGGCCTGTCAAGCTTACCAATGGCGCTGCAAAACTCGCTCCCATCGCAAGCCGTATAGGCAATGCTCTGTTCCGGATAGGCCGTAATCGCTCTGCCCATTCTTTCAGGTCGCCGACTTGCTCGAATGACTTGTACGTCTGGGCGTTTTCCGATGCGCTGTCAAAGACTATGTCGTCCGCATACGGCACGAACTGTTCGTTGCCTTCCGTCCAGCCGACAGTAGACACGCTGTCATATAACGGTATGTCCACCTCGTTGATTACGCTTTCCATGTAGTCCACGAACGCCTTTGACAGATTGCTTGTAATGACTATGCCCTTGTCCGTGAGTGATGTTACCTTGCTGGCTGTCAACAATGTACTCGCATCCACCATAATGCTCCGCCAGCGCCGTGAGTGATTATTTGTATAGGCGACTTCATATTTGGTGTCGCCTGTGTCAATGTTCAGGTACGTCCCTATCGGCACGATCAGATGATTGCATGCCGTACGGGGCTTTTTGTCCCGGTAGACGCCGTTCTCGTGGGCCTGCCACCTATCTTGCCGCCACGGGTTGTCATGGTTGTCGTCGCACTTCCTGTTGATCTCTGCGACGATCCTGTTTGCCCGTTCGGCTATGTCATTTTGCATGCAATAACCTTCCCCTTTCCACTTCCGCCTGCTCCATTGCGTAGCGGTAGTACATCTCATCACTTACGGCAGCCACCCATTCCGCTGACATCGTTCCGTCCGGGTTGACCGGAGCCGTCCTGTCTCTCTTGATCTCTGCGTCTATCAAGGCCTCGAACGCAGCCACATAGGCGTCGTCTGCGGCCTGCATAGCTTTCTTCCATTCGCGGCGTTCGTTGTCCTTCTGCAATGCGTGGAACAGTTCCTCGTCCGTTGCCTTTCTGTCAATAGGCAATGACAGGTTAAAGTCCTTGTTGAGCTTCCGAACGGCTGAAGGAAAGTCAATGCCGAACAGGCCCATGACGAGCGTGAAAATGTCTCCGTGCTGGCCGCATACGAAACAGTTAAACGTGTCCCGGCGCGTGTCAACGGAAAAGTTCGCGTCCTTTCCGTTATGCAACGGGCAGGCCATACGGAACTTTGCTCCGATCCGTTTCGGCAGGACGCAGTACATATTGATTGCGTCGGTAATGCTTACCCTGTCTTTAATTTCCGCCGCTACGTCCCGGCGCACCCTGTCTTGAAACATATTCTGCCGCGCGCCTCGCTTTCTCAAAATCTACCCTTGTGACCATCTTGCCCTGACTGTTTCGAACACTCATGAGCGCTTCGTCCTTCTTCTTCTCGCGCCATGCTTTGATGTCCACGGCGCTCGTTTCATTGCCGTCCATGTCATACTCGACCAGCTTTTCTTCGTACCGCCGGATAACATTGCATCTGTTGCAGTACACTTTCACACCATAGACCGCCGCTGACATATATTGCTTGCCGTCCGGCTTCTTGCCGTACTTGACGTTCAACCGTGTATCAAAGGCGTAAATATGATTGCCGCAGATAGGACAGCGCCCTACATGCGTCCCGGCCTTTATGTCTCCGTGCTTGTTCCGGACAGACCGTTTCTCATGTCTGTATGCGTTATCGGCCAGCCGGATAAACTCGTTCGCGCCTCTGACTATCTTGTCCGTTATTGCCTCTGCAGGCAGGTTCGTCAAGATCGAGTAGTACGGCGACTCGAAGAGCCGCATGCAGTCGCGGTATTCGTCCACGTTCATCTCCACTATGCTCTGCGCAAGATCGAACGCCGCCCTTTCGACTATCGCGTTTGCGAGGCGTTGCTCCGGCGCGAGATTCTCCGAAATATTATATTGGTCTCGCTTGTTCTCAAGCTGTTCCTGCCTGTTCAGCAGTTCCTGTTCCGTTACCATTTTTGTTCTCATTTAATACCCTTCTTTTCCGTGACCGTTCGTGATTCTCGTTTATTCTCACTCGGTTCTTGCTGTAGTATTCCCTGTAATACTCGTTATAGGCCTCTCTGTTCTTGGCCCTGTATTCCCGGTAATACTCCGCTCGTTTCGCCCGTTTCTCCTCCGGTGTGTAGATGCGCGGTCTGCCGGGACCTCTCCGCACGGGATTGAGCATGTTGTCGATCTCGCGGTCTGTCATTTCTTGTCCCTCCCCTTGCAGATCAGAAAGACAATGGCGACGATCAGTATGAACGCCATTCCCGTTTCGGCTATTAAAGCGACTTCAAATATTGTCATAGTTTGCCTCCTTAATGTCGATTACGTCCTCGGCAAGCAACGTCTTGACAAGGCACTCTCGGCACAGCTCCGTTCCGTTGTAGACGTACAGCGTGTCCTTCCGCTTGTGGCAGGCATCGCAGGCCATAATGTAAACATCTTTCCTATCCGGGCAGCCGGCACATTCCCAGAGATGTCCCGGACGAGTACATACGCTGCAAGTGTTTACCTTTACTCTCATACATATTCCTCCGTGCTTCTCGCCGCCAAAATACCGGCAATGACCTTTCCTGTACGGAACTTGTCGCAGAAAACGAACTGCACGCCGTACTTATCGCGCAGACAGGACAGAATCTTGTATAGTCTCTCGCCTGATACAGCCATCGGCGACTCGCGCAATCTTGGGTTTTTCCAGAACGCGACGTCCTCGAGGCACGTAACATTCCTGCTGTGCTCGATTAAGAACACAAGCTTGATGCCGTGCGAGTACGCTCCCTCTATCTCGGCTATGAACCGCTTATGATCCTGCACTACGTTCTTGCATATCTCCGCAAGATTCTGCTTGCGGTCGATAACGAGGCGCGGGTTGTCATAGCTCATATAGTCCCCATAGGGAAGCTTTGAAGATATATACTTGATTCCGGACAGTTCAAAGCTTTTCAGGATCTTGGCGGTCGCTCTTGGCTTCTCCCTGCTGTCTACGACGATGAAAATATCATTGCCGGTTATTTTGTCTTTCATGGCTTACCTCTCAAAACGGTAAATCTTCGTCTGCCTTCATTTCGATAAGGCCGTCCGGTTTGGCCTCTGCCGGAGCCGGGCCTTTCTTGCTGGGCGGGAACGTGACGTTCGTGACGATAAAGTTCACGCTTGACCGCTCCTTGCCGTCCTTGTCCGTGTATTTGTCGACGTCCACGTCTGCGTCAAGGATAATGCCGTCTCCCTTGTGAAAATAGGTATTGATCAGCACGGCCGTCTTTCCGAACGCTGTCATATTGACGAAACAGGTCTTTTTCTTGTCCTTAATGCCTCTGTCAAAGGCAAGGCCGAACTTGACGACCTCTATGCCGGAGCCGACTGTCTGAATCTCCGTGTCCTTTGTCAGCCGGCCGCAAAATGTTGCGCTGTTCATTCTTGCGTCTTTCCTTTCCGTACGAACATGTCAAGCGTTGCCGCTGTTCCGTACCTGTCTATGAGTATCTTCTTTCCCGTTTTTGTCCAGCCGGTCGTGAGACACACAAGCTTTTTGCCTTCGCCAAGACCGGCCTTTTCGTTGACGTTCATCCATCTACCTTCCGAATCGACGCTTGCGATCGTTTCTGGGTTGAGTACCTCTTTCGGTTGATACCAAAGTACCATTTCCGTGTTTACTCTCTCCACGTAATTGAACACAAGAGGATGGCCCAGTTTGTACTCGTCCGAGAATGATTCAAACTGTTCGTATAGCGTTTTGACTTTCTTTTCATTCTGCTCCGTCATAGTCCATAACCTCCGGTTCATCGATAACTTTTGTCTGCCTGCACCAATCGCACAGCTCGCAGCGATCCGGCTCGACAACGCCTTTCATCATGGCGTCCCAGAGCGGCAGCTTCTCGGCGAGGATGCGCAGTTCGGTATCGAGCATATGCTGACTTACCTGAACGAGCTTCAACGCAGGCGGGTCCTGTTTGCTTATGATTGCGAGATAGAATGGCAGGCGGTGTCCCGTTGCTTGGTAGCACAGTTCCTGATAGATCGCGCCCTGCAACGGCCAGCGCCAATACTCGATGAAAGAAAGCCGTCCTTCTCCTTCACGATAAAGTGGCTCGAAATCTTTAGCTGTCTTAAGGTCGCAGATGAACTTATCCTTGTGCCAAAAGTCGCACTTGCACTTGAACGGAACGCCTGCGATCGTGCCTGTAAAGATTTTCTGTCTGTACCCTGTCAGGTACGACATGAACGTCCGGCTCTGCTTTGCCCGTGCGACCATCTCGTTCGCCTGCAGGTAGTCCGCTTTCAGTTCGCCTGTACGGGAATTGAATATCTCCGGATGATCCTTGCAGAACGCATTGAGCGCTCTCTTGCCGTCCAGATAGGCGTCGACGTATGAGCCGATCATGAGCGCCGGCGTCATCTTCTGACTGTGCTTGTTGTGCCAATCGGCAACGGCTCTGTCCGGGCAGTCGAAGAAGGTCTTGGCGAGGGAAGCGGTCCAATAGTACCTGTCTTGGTAGTAGTTCGCTTTGGTCAGCTTCCACTTACTCATTGGTTGCCTCCTCATAGGCCTGTTCGACTACGGTCTCAACGGACGGAGCAACCGGGCTTTCCGGCATGGCCTCGTTCTCTTTCTTGGCATTGTTGATCCGTTCAGCGCACTCGGCACACATAACGTGCTGGTATTTCTTCAGCGTGTATGCCGCCACCTGCTCTGCGGTCATGCCGTGAGATCCTGTGACGGGTTTCTTGCACGCCTCGCAAACGGGCGCCTCCTTTGCGGCCGGAGCAGCCGGAACGATAGGTCTTATACGGATGCCGTCCGTCTTGCCGCCTGTTTCCGGATCTCTTACGTTGTGGTCTACATAGAGCTGTATTCTCTTGCCCTGCAGCACATCTGCCGTCACGGACTTATACAGCTTCTTCAGCGCCTTCCTGTTCGTGCTGTTGACTATCCACGGGCGGACGTTGTATATGCCCGGAACAGTATCTTCCACGAACGAGATGACGTCCTTGTCCTCTTTGCCTCTGGCCGTGGTGACTTTGCCCCACCAGATGCCTTCGATCGTTAAAACCGGCTCTGTGCCGGGGTCGATGTCCTCTGTGCCGAGATATTCAGAATCTCTGTGCGCGCCGAGGCGTTCCTTTCCTGTCAGGCGCTCCAATTTGTCGCCTGTGTTGATTCCTGCCATTTCCATTTCCTCCTTTAATCTGGCAATCTTGCGTACCTGTGTTCAAAGTCGCGGATCTGCTCCTCTGTTACGCGGTACGACCTAACTAACCTGTTGGCGCGGAGCTTTCCTTCCTTGATCCAGCGCCACACGGTCACTCTCGTTACGCCATATCTGTCTGCAACGTCCTGAACGGACAGACCGGCTATTCTCTTAACCATCGGCATTTCCTCCTTGCCAACATTATTTTTCAGAAAGGGGTTGACAGGCTTTCAGTAAATTGGTATAATGTTGTCCCATTGTAACAAGTGTAACAAAATACGGCTTAATGGCAGCCCGATTCTTGCACAACCGGGCTGTTGTATCAGAGCGAACTGCAAACCTCTCTCTGTTGTATCCCAATTGTATCATTTGTTACGCAACAAGTCAAGGCGATATTGCTGAAAACTGAAAGTTTGGAGGAATGGTACAAAATGTTTAAGGACAATTTGGTTAATTTGCTGAATAAGAATGGCACAAGCGCGTATAAGATGGCGAAAGACCTCGGCATTTCCATCAATACGGCGTATGGCTGGTTGAGGGACGACTCCACGCCTACTGCTAAAAGTCTCGACATGATAGCTCAATATTTCGGCGTATCTGTCGACTATCTTGTCTCCGGCCGGGACGAACCTCTGTATGCCACAGATGAAGCCGCCGAAATGGCAAAAGAGATTAATAACGATCCGGCCAAGCGCATGCTGTTCAAAGCGACAAAGAACGCCAGCCCGGAGGAGATTAAAAAGATCATTGCCATGTTCGAGATCATCCGGGAATCGAAAGGCGGAGACAATCCGTGAAAGGCAAGAAGAATCGTACATTACGGCCTGTCCGGATCTTGAGCGAGGAAGAAGCCGGAAACTATAAAGTCCGCTTTATCAGTATGCACGGAAGCATACACGGCTTTATCACGGAAGGCCCGGCCGGGTTCTATAACATCTATATCAATGACAGACTGTCCCGTGTCCAGCAGCGCAATGCGTTCCTGCACGAATACGCCCATTACATAAATGGTGATTTAGACAGTAGTGAACCTATTGAAGATATAGAGGCACGCGCGTGCGGTATGGAGGCAGGCCATGCCTAAAGAGCAGAAAAGAAAGACCAGAGCGAACGGAACCGGCACGGCGATCAAGATAGGCAATAATAATTGGAAGGTCATAGTCACCATAGATAGCATGGGCGGAAAGCTCCGGCGCAGATGCAAGCAGGGCTTTTCGACAAAGACGGAGGCACTCGCCTATGCACCGCAATTATTGAAAGATTCGCTCGAAAAGTGTCCGCCTGTCGTGGCAGCCAAGCACGGCATAGAAAAGAGAATGACGTTCAAGGCGGCCTTTGACGCGTTTATGGCCTCTCACGAAACGGATATATCAAAGACACTTGCCGTGAACTACCGCAACGCTATGAAAGTCTTTGCGCCGATCGAGAATTATGACCTCGCCTCTATCGGCATAGACGACTTGCAATATTGCATTGACAACGCCAGATGTGGAAAGTCAATTCCAAAGTTTGCGAAAGTCGCTGCAGGTCTTATGTATAAATGGGCCGTTCCGCGCGGCTACGTTCCGGGGAACATAAATTATGCTCAATACATAAAATTAAAGCCGACAGAAGATCCTGCCAAAACAGGAATACCTCTGCCGGTCTTGAAAAAGATAGGCAAGCTGGCCGAAACTGACGTCACGGCTCGAATCGTATATTGTCATTGTTATCTTGGCTTCCGGCCGGGTGAACTGCTCGCCCTGCGCATAGGCGATCTGTACGCAAAAGACCGTTACTTTATCGGCGGGTCCAAAACGGAGGCCGGCAAGAACAGAATGGTGACAATCAGTCCGAAAATCTGGCCGTATGTGGAGTGGTTTGCCGGTAATGCCATCGACGGCCCCTATATCTTCTCTGTGGCGAACGGAAAGAAGCTGTCCGATAAAATATACCGCGAAAGGTTCTATGCGCTTCTGGACCGTTTAGGCGTGTCCTACAGGGATAAGGATGGCAACAGGACGATAACGCCGCACTCATGTAGGCATACATTCGCAACACTTGTAAAGGGTCTGCACGCTCCTGCCGCAGACGTATTGAAACTTATGGGCCACACGGACGTGAGTATGACAGTCTATTATCAGGACACCAGCTTGGAAGATTTACGGAAAATAACGGACGAGATATAGCAGAATAAACGGTATAGGCGGTCTATTGTTACCGTCCCTGCCGAGTATAAAAAATCATATAATTTTTGTGATTCTATTGTTACTCTACTGTTACTTGCGCATTTCGCAAACCGTTTAATATAAATGGTTTTGCGTTCTTCTGGGAGAAAAGCGAACAGTCGCATTTACCTGTGCAATTATAACAATTTTTACACAATAACGCCTTGAAAACTGTTTATTGTGCGTGGCTATTGTGGCTTACTTGTAACAATTATACTTGGTATAGTATAATTTTGGCCTGTTCTATTGTTACCGTCTATTGTTACCGCCTGTTACATCTGTTTCAAGACGAATCTGACCAAGCTGGCAAGATTTTTTTGAAACATTTTAGAAACAACGATAATTTCCAACCGCCCGGCATGGTATAATACAGTTGAACCGCAGGCCGATAGCATGGTGGTTTGTTATCGGACTGTATCACTTCCTTTTTTATAGCCGCCCGTCTTTGTTGGTTTTTGCCCGGCGGCGCAGAGTCATCCACGGCCAATGGGTGGCTCTTTTCTTATATCCATAACGAAAGGACAGAGCGCCATGCCCTGCCCTTTGTTTTTATGGGAATAAGCTTGCCTTGCCTTTACCACGGTGTCTTAAACCATTTCGCTATGGCCGCTCCTATATGGCCGAACAGAGCGGACAGGAACGCGATCAAATCAATCGTGACGTCCACCAGACAGGCCGCAAGGAATAGGAAAGAGTGTTTGACGCCGTGCTTTCCGGCTTGAGCAATAGTCGTTATTCCCGCAATCAGTTTTTTGTTGTGACCGCTCCGATTACGGCGGTGGCGACCGCTTTGACCTTATCGTCAAGCTTAACGCCGTCCGCTTCCTCTGCGTTCTTGACCGCCTCGGCAATGTAAGCTTTCAAGGCGTCAGCGCTGATTGCATTGTCAGACAGCTCGTCAACGGCTTCACCGAGTTTCTTCTTGCTTGCGTCCTGAATGTTCTCAACGAACAGATAGATCAGGGTAGCAAGGAAACCGGCGGCAATTCCCCACCAAAAAGAGATGGAGTAATTGAACAGCCATTCCGTCGTGCAGAGAATACCGACCGAGATGCACTCGCAGCCGAGGATGCCTGCAACGGAGTTCCGAGCTGTTTCACCGCCGCTCGACTTTGCTTTGATAAGCAAGCCGGACACGACGATGATAGGTTTCTTGGCAACATACATAAGACCGAATGTTGCAAAGGCGATCCCGACCATGATAAGACCGGGAAGGATTGAAAGGATGATGTCTGTAAACGGCATATTGACTTCCTCCGTTTGCGAGGTTAGTCGCCGTTCAGTTCATCGAGCTGTGCCTGCAGGGCTGCGAGCTGTGCAAGAGCGATCTCAAGGTTGAGAGCGGCTGCATCTGCTTCGGCCTGCGCGGTGGCAGCGTTTGCTTCGGCTGCTGCTGCTTCTGCTTCTGCGGCTTCTGCGTTGGCTTCTGCCGTCCGAGCGTTCGCTTCAGCGATCCGTGCGTTAGCGGCTGCTTCGTCTGCTTCAGCTACGGCGAGGTCTGCCTGTGCCTGTGCAAGATCAGCGGCTGCCTGTGCTTCTGCGAGGTGAGCGGCGGTCTCTGCTGCTTCTGCTTCAGCAATAGCTTTCTCGTCCTGATTAGTCCGTGCGAGTGCTTTAGCGGCCTCGGCAACGGCTTTCAGGTTCTCTGCATCGGCCAGAGCGGCTTCTGCCTGTGCGGCAGCGGCTTCAGCTTCGGCGTTTGCAATCAGTTCGTCAGAGTAAGCTTTGTTTGCGTTCGCTTCTGCGATTTCAGCTTCTGCGCGAGCGACTTCTGCTTCGTACTGTGCCTTCTCGGCCAGAGCGGCGAGTTTGTCCGCAACGGCCGCTTCAATCTCGGCGGAATAATCGGAATCGGACGGTTCCTCTACGGGTTCCTCGGTCTCACCGGGTTCCTCGGTCTCGCCGGGTTCTTCCACTTCGCCGGGATCTTCCCCCGCAGGATCTTCTGCGACGGGTTCGTCAACGGTCGGTTCGGTCTCTGCCGGTTCCTCTACCTTATCGTCTGCCGGTACGGCATCTTTGGCAGCGTCGGCAGCGCGATTGAGCTGGCCGGCCCTAACCAGAAATACTGTCCCAACAGCGAAGAAGATCAGAGAAAGCACGACGAGGATGGAAATGATGATTTTGGAAAGTGCAATCTTCATGCTCTTTTCCTCCTGTTAGTATTTTGAAAGGCAGGCCGGTTCGTAGCGTCCGGCCGTGCCGTTCATTCTGTGTAGTGATTTAATCTACCATACCTACCGAATTGGATGCATTGTGCGTTTCCGTTGCGGTCTGCTCAACGGTTTCGGACGGTTCGGCTGGTTCGGTATGTTTCTGTTTGCGGTGCTTCCTTGCTTTCCGTTCGGTTTTCTCGCCAAGATCGCCGTGCGCAATAAGCACGAACGTCAGGACGAGTATGCCGAGCAGGGCGGAAGCGGGAACGACTGCTAAAAGCCATATAGCATTGATCATCATAGTTCAGTTCCTCCTGTTTAGTTTTGTTCAAGCAATAAGGGCCTGGTACGATAAGGTCGGCTGGAGCGATAGGTTAAACTTGCCTCCAAAATCTCACATCAATATCCCCATTTAGACAGTCCGCAGTATTGGTGTCGCCCTCGTATGTTTCCATAGCCAATAATGCGGCTCCTGTTGCGGTGGAGGTGATGTCTGACCAGATGGGAGAGGCGAGGAGATAGTAGAACATAACACCAGATAGAGAGTTCTTGAACGCCGTGGGGTCTGTATATCCCGTGTTCTTGATTTTGATGTTGATGTTGTTGTTGTTAGGTGCTATCACTCCGCTCGGCTGGGATGCCATCTGTACGGCTGATTTATCGCCTACATTGATATAGGAGTCGCACAGTTCACCAAGTCCATCTCCGTACTTTCGGTTTGTTAGACTTGATGTGAGGAAATAGTCGCCGCTGCTCTGGTATGTGTAAGCCATATTGTTGCCGAGGTCTTTCCTCCCCACCTGTTGCTTCAGCCACACCTTGCCTATGGTATCGTGCGGCATATAGGGGACTGCTGATGAGCCGAGGGAGATGGAGATGTCGTGGTTGTAGGTAGTGCCGTATTCCATTTTGCATTGAAATGTAATATATTTCGTGTTCGCCCTTGTCGTGATTGTCCCGCTTCCAGATTTATCGATATATGGCGATGAATAGACCTCGTCCCCGTCATACAGGTATATCCACGCTCCTGCCGGCAACACAAGGTAATATGTGGTGCTTGGCTCAACCTCTATCTTGTTTTTGCAGCGAATTGTCAAGTTCGTGGTTGTCTTGCTTCCGTCCGTTGACGAGTATCCGCCAAGTTCCCACTCCTCATCCCAGATATTCGTGCTTTTAATGTTTACATATACCTCATCCCTATCGGTCAGTCCTGCGAGGTCAACGGCAGCGGAGTTGGTATCCTGCCCGTCCGTGATGGAAATGAGTGTTGAGTTTACTATCGGCTCTGGATAGTTCGGACTTGGCGTTGCTTCGGTCGTTTCCGTGAATGTAACAGAGTCGCCGTTCTGGTCGACAGGAGACAGTCCAGATGCAAGTGTCAAGGGAGAACCGGCGGTGAAAGGCGTGGAAGCGGCGAGTTCGTAGATGGCTTGCTCCCCAGCAATTGATGTTGCAAAATCCTCTGGCGTGGAATAACTTTCGTCTTTGACAAGGATTTGAGGATTGGTTGCGTCCCAATACATTGTCTTGTCTGGACCACTTGTCGCCGTCGAACCGCCTGCTGTAACTGCTGATACTGTGTATTTGGTTGCTAACAGTCCGAAGTTTTCTCCATATCCAACGCCAAACTTGCCGCCCGAAACTGTTGCGTAGAATAGCCAATGACCCATATAATCGTATCTTTGCCAAGACAATGCTCCGAGATTTGCTACCTTGCCCAGTTTCCTCGTCCCCCTGCTATTCGTACTCCACTCATCATATACGCTCCCTGCTGACCGCAAGTCAACGCTGACGGTCTGTCCGCCGATGGTGATGGATGTTATAGATTCGATTTGTCCGCCCACCACGGAAGATGCGCCTTGACAGATATATTTCGGTGTCGAGCCGCTATTCTGCAAAGACCGCCCTTGCGCCTTGATTGAGATGATTTTTTGATGCAGGGGATTAAGACAAGCACCGCCGAAACTCCAAGCAGGTTTGCCGAAGTCGAGTTGTTCGCCGCCCTGTTGCTGACCGATGAACGAGGAGATAGGGTCGTTATCTGCGCCGTATTTTGTAACTCGATAATCGTGTCCGTTTGGAGCGGAAACTGTTTTCAGCAGGAGTTTGTCGCATAATCTTCTATATGACATTTCAATCTCCCTCCAAAGTTATCGTGTAGCATTGAGTGCCGAGTTCATCGCCGTCATTGTTGGCTTCGATTGTGTAGCCGTTGTTGAGGATAAGCGAATAAGTGCCATCGCCTACCGCCTGCGCAGTAAAGTCGCCTTTCGTGCGGAAATCGGATGCCTTGTAGCCGCTATCCTTTAATTCTTTGGTCGTGTCATCGTACTCGACAAGATTTCCGTCCGTGACATTCTCCTCGATGGTTGCGAGCCGTTCTGCCTGTCCTGCACCGAAAGTGAAAGTGCCGTTCGAGTATGTACCATCGCCGAGTTTGAGGAAGCCGTCCGTTGCATCGTACACAATGCCGATTGCGTCCGTTCCATTGCCTTTCAACACGACAAAACCAGCCGTGCCGATGAGTGTTGTCGCATCGGTGTTCAAGGCGATGTATTTCTCTTTTGTGCTGACGGATTCGGCGTGAACAGTTGTGGTCGTGCCACGAACATCAAGGTCGCCAAGAACGGTCATATGATAGGTCGTCAACATCCGTGTCAGCGTGTCGAATAACAGGTCCGGCGTTGCGGCAGGGATGTTATAATCCGAGCCGTTGATGAGCAATACATTATACTCGCCATTCGCCGTGGACGCCTTGACCTTTTTGGCTTTGTCTGGAATAATCGTGCCGTTCAGCAGTCCCGTGACATACGCTTCGGCATCGTCTTTCGCCTGTTGAGCCGCCGCCGCATATATCTGCGCATCGTCCTCGGCATCTTCCGCTCCGACTTTTGCGTTCTCTGCGCCCTGTTTTGCCTGTTCCGCCGCCACTTTTGCATCATATGCATCGACGGCGTGTTGTTCCGCTGATTCGTCCCAGTTCTTTGCGCCCTGTTCGTGATTTGCCGCCTCCTGCGAGTGATACTTGGAGTTGTTGTGATAGGTCGGGTCTGTACTCGGTACATCCTGCCCGTTGCGCTGACCGACCGCCCACGCTTCCGCATCCAGAGCAGAGTTTTCGGCATCGGTAGCGCTCTGCGCCGCTGCCTGTTCAGCCGCTTCGGTCTGACTTGCCAGCTCTGTCAATGTATCGATCCACGATTCATACGGGTCAGGAGCGTCCCCTGCCGGCTGCATTGTATTGATGATCTTCACGGCAATCGTAGCAGACTTGCCGAGAAATGCGCCTTCGTCGACGCTTACATATTGAATCTCTGCCTTGCCAAGACCGGCTACGGACGTATCGGTCAGCGACACCGTCCACGTTGCGATCGTGCCGTCAATGGACAGTACGATAGGGTACGGGTTTGCATCGCCGTTCCGCTGGAAGATAAGGTTCGGTACGCCTGCGCCGATTTCTTCCTGCCATGCCGAGAAATCGAACTGAACCTGTATGACGTCGTATTCGCCTACACGACCTATTACGATCCCGGACGGATTGCACTCGCCTATTGCAGAGATGGTTACTTTGAATGGTACAGCCATTGCTTATCCCTCCACGGCAGGCGCTTCCGAAACGGTCTCCTGTGCAACCTGCGCCGACTTTTCCGCTTCTGTCTGCTCTGCTGCCTGCCTTGCCATCTGTGCGAGCTGTGCCTCTGCGACGCGTCTTACTTCGCCGTGGATGCCGTCCAGCATTTCGTTCAGGAAATACGCAGACAGTTTGTGCCGTGCAGACACGGAATTGATCGCTTCTGCGAGTTCCCTTTTCGCCTCGAACAGTTCAAGTTCAATCGGTTTGTTTTGTGCTGTCATAATAGTATCTCCTTGCTAAATGATTCATTTATATACATACATTTGCGCCTGTCCCCAGGACGAACCGCCCAGGCACACGTACGGCGTCGCTGCAACGGGCGTCCCGTTGTTTGTCACTACGATATAGGGCGTGCTTTGTGTCCACCCTGTAATGTCGCCTATCGTGAGCGAAAAGTCTTGCGTTATCTGCTCGTCGCCGGGTACGCCGCTGTCGTCGTAGTACACGCGCACGGACAGTCGCCAGGTCACCGTTGTGTTCGCCGCGCTTCCTGATACCGTGAACGTCATTGTTCCGTTCTGCACGGAACCACTTGCACCGACGTTGAACGTATTTGGTGATATGTTCGTTACGCTGATAGGGCCGTAACTGGTCAACACACCTTTGTCGAGAGCAAGCGTCGCTACGAGCGTGTACGGACTGCCGTAGTTCTTTGTCCACGACGACGGGGTAAAGGTACTTGCGCCCATATTACCACCCCGTTACAACGAACCCTATGTCGCCTCTTACGCCTGTGCCGAGACCCGCTACAGACGACGCGCAACGAGCGGCGACGTTCACTTTGTCGGAGAAGGTGACATAATTGGTGAACGTTGAGATTGCGCCGTTCGTGTATGTGCCGCCGCCTATACTGTACGAGCTTGTTGACACAGACAATGCAATGAATGACATCGAGAACGTGGGTGCATCTGACGACAAGGACGATACGCCAAGCTTTGCCTCCAACGACGGTGATGCCTGCTTAATGACAACACCGCGTCCTGTGAGCGCTGTGTCAAGCATATCTACACCGCCGACAGAGTATATGACCTTAATGCCGTCATACAGGTTCGACGTGCTTCTCGCCACGATATGCGACGTTGACGAGTCAATGGTTATTCTGCCGGAGCTTGACGTCAGGTCAATCCCGTCCGTGCCGATATATATACCGTTGTTCCCGTCGCTCATGGACGAGTGCGAACCGCTATACAGCGCCGTTCCTATCTTAAAGTTGCCTATCTCGCCCGCCGTGGCATATATCGTTCCGCTGAACGTGCCGCTTCCGTTCACGACCAAGCCGGACTGATCGATAACCAATACAGGAGAGCCGTTCGCATTGACCGTAAAGCCCGTGGGCAGCAGATCCCAGCCGAACGTTGCGAGCGCACCGCCGGACTTGTCGAGTTTGCCGGAAACAGTCGCACTTATCTGTCCTGTTATGACCTGCAACGAGGCGTACTCTGCTTCAACGTCTGCAAGCCTTCTTGCCGTGTTCCTGTCCTGTGACGTTGCGAACTGATATTCGTGGTTCACTTCGCTGTCGCCGGGCGCTTCTATTTCATATATGGACGTCGGACCCGCTTTGAGCGTTGACCGACCAATAATGTAAACATTGCTGTCGTACGTTACGGTGTCGCCTATTTCAACGGCAGGATTAAGCAACGTCTTGAACCGTGCCGGAATGTATGTTATTGCGGACAGGTCGGACAGAATCGCCGAAGCCATTGCGTCCGTTGCCCACGGGCAGCTCATTTCCATAGTCAAGCCGGTATTCGTGCCGGCTTCTTTTTGTGAGCTTGCCGAGATGTCCAGAATGACTTTGCTGTATGCGCTTATCTGCTTTGCTATATCCTTGCTGAACGCCACGGAATCGGAAATGCTGACGTTGTCGGTCGTTTCGTCCGCTCTGATCATGCGCAGTTTGCCGTCGTCTGTTATGACCCAATTCGCGCAGTTCGCCACGGCAATGAAGCCGAGGATCTGCCGCATGGAATATCCTGTTACGACGTTGCAGTAATAAGTGTCGAATGTAGTCCTTGAATCGATCGTCACGCCTATTGCTGTTGCGATCTCTGCCGCCGTTGCAGACATAAGCTGCGGCGACGTGCTGAACGAGAAAAGCTGCTCCGTCATGAGCATGGCGTCATAGGCAACGATGTGCATAACGCCTGCCGCGTCGGTCTGCCGTGTGTCTATGTAGAAGATGCCCTTGCTTATCCACTCGCTTTGCGTCACGCCATCGTCAAGCTGGACGTATATCTGTACCTTTGCCATGACCGGAATGGAGATAGCGCCCGGTACGAACGACATTTTCAGCATCCGGGAATAGCATCCGCCGAAAGACAGCGTGTTCTGTGCGAACAGGCCGCCGTAAATGGAAATGGACAGTATATCCTTTTCCGTGATAGTGTTCGATGTATCAATTACGGCCTTATATACGCAATGCGCGCCGGCCGCCCATAATGTAGACCATGTAGCCGATACACTCTGCATATATGCCTCATTTCTCTATGAGCGGAAATGTGATGCCGCCCCAATAGTCCGTTGTGCCTTTATACATTAAATAGCTGGCCGGAACGTTGTTTGAGTAAAACTGCACGCTTGTACGGCTGCCGAGCATCGGATCGTCATAGTCGACCGTCACGAATTCGTTTTGAATAGCCGCCAAGACCGTTGCCGCTTCGGACCCGGTAAGCGGTCTGCACGTGATGTCAAGCCGGACTTTCATTGTCTTGCGGTTCCGAATCATCGTGCCGTCCATCGTGCGGCCCGCATCCTCGCCGTCTATATCGTTCCGCTGCCATTTAAGACCGCCGAAAGCAACATAAGGAGTCATATCCACTCCACCGATTTTGAATGTCATGTTAAATATGCCTCCTTACTATGCTTTATTTAAGAATGTTCTGTCCGCGCTGCTTTGCGTCGTTGTTCTGGTTGTCAGAAACAAGCTGACCGACAACGTAGCCGTCCATGACGACCTTCAAGCCGTTCAGCGAGCTTTCCAATACGCCCGGACCGTTTTGAGATATTTCCTGTCCCCAGCGCATAACGTTCGAGTTGTCCTGCGTCTCTGCGCCAGTGTCGGAAGATTCTTTTACATACGGAATATGCGGAATTGTCGGAACTGTCGGTATGCCCATCCATCCAAGAACCGTGTTCATCGGCACAAACGCCAGATTTAATCCGTCAATAAACGCCGTATTAACAATCCCTATAAGCGAGTTCAGTATCAGTACGCCTGTTGACTTTGCTGCTTCCTCAAACTTTTTGCCAAACTCCTCAAAGTTGCCTGTCAGCAGGTCAAATGATCCGCCTATTGTAAAGTCAAGATTCTTTGTAATGCTGTCCGCAAGGTCGCTGAAGAACGGCGGGAATTCGCCGAATTTAGTGCCGAGCTTTCCGTTGATTCTGGTAAGCCATTCTGTTATCTTTTTCTCTGTATCTCTCAACGGCTGCACAAGCGTCTTGTCCAAGTCGTCTGCAAAGTTAAGCTTGTTAAGCCATCCTGTTCCGATCGTTATGCCGCCGATGGCAGCGCCGAGCGCAGCTCCTATTGCTGCTCCTTCCGGACCGGCGATCTTGCCTATCATGCCGCCGATGAGTGCCTCTCCGAGAACCATGCCGGCTCTTGTAACGTCTCCTACGGTTTCCTCGGACGTGAGCGCCTGCTGCAATCCGTTCAGGCCGGACTGTGTCGCATCCTGCGTAGCAAGACTGACCTGCCGTTCCTCAAACATCTTGCTGTAGTCTGCGTCGTCCTTGAGTATGTTCAGCTCGTCAAAGCCCATAATCTGACGCTGGGCCTTGATATATTCCTTCAGAGCGTCCGTTGCGGCAATGTACGTTTTCTTGCCTGCTCCGGCTGCCATGATCTCGGAAATCTGGTTGTTAAAATCTATGAGCGCGTTGACGCCCGTTTCAATAGCAGGATAGAACGTATTGATAAACGACGCTGCAAGCGCTCCGATAGAGTTCTGGAGCGTCTGGAACTTTGTCGTCAGCTTGTCCATATTCTTGTAGAAGTCACCGCCGATGGACTTGCTGAAACGATAAAAGTTATCAATACCTGTCTTTATGCCCTGCGTAACCATCTTGATTGCAGAGCGGATCGCACGGTACAGAGCTATACGGCCGATAGATGATAAGAACCCGCCAAGTTTTTTGCGGATGCCTTCCGTGCTTTTTGAGATACTCGCGAACGCCTTTGCAATGTTGATAACGTTCTTTGACTTTGTCCCGTTCGGGTCAGCACCGCCGGAAACGCTGTTTACAACCTGCTGCACCGCGTTTTGCGTTCCTTTATTGCCGAAGCTGCCGACCGCCTTTTTCAGTTGCTTTATGGCATCGGCAAGGTCGTTTATCCCGGCGACGGAGCCGGTAACGTCGTTCTTTAATGTAAAGTTTATTCCTCTTAATTCAACGTCCGGCATGATCGCTCCTGTCCTGTCCGGTACGGGCCTGCTGCGCCTTATGAGCGTTCGCTGCTCTGGCAAACATCTTCATATAGTTGTAGGCGTTCGCCTCGCCCTCGGACATATCCTTTACTTTTTCGTCAAGCTCAATCTCCCGTGCAGTTTTCTTCTCTCCCAGCTCGAACGGCTTGTCCAGATAGGGCAATGCCTCGACTTTGTTCTGCATGGAGAATCTATATAATGGCGCAGCCGAACAGAGCGCCTGATACGTGTACGCGCCTTTCAGCCATGCCAGCTCATTTTCGCTTTTTAGTTTCAGTTCATAGGCCTTCCGGTACGCCGTTACCATTTCGGCCGGCCCATACCAGAACTGTCGATAGGTCATGCCGTACATGATATAGACCGGGCATGCCTTTTCGAGCGCCTCTGTGAATGTTGTAGGTGTACCGGGGCGACCACTATCCGCCGCCCCTGACAAGGACGGTTCCTCACCTACTACTGAATCGTCCAATTCAAGTTTTTTCCTTCGGCCGGTTCTTCAAATATCGAGTTTGCCGTTTCAAGAGCCATCGTATATAGTGCTTCGATCAGCTCCGTTTTTCTCGGAAACGCATTGAATATTTCGTTCACGGTCGAAGATTTAATGCCCGAATGGTGCATTAAAAAAGCATTTCTGAACAGGATCTCCGTTTCAGTAAACGGCTTCTTGCCGAACTGTTCGCTGAACGAAAAACCTTCTCTTTCAATAGCTCTGATAGCGTCGCGGTTGTACTCAAGTTTGTAGTCTTTGCCGCCGTAGTTAAAGCTAATAACCTTACTCATCATTTATCTCCTATTCAGTTTTGTACGTTTGCCTTTACGAGAACACGATCGCGGTGGACGTGTTGATCGTAATGTTGATTTCGTGCGCCTCGTTGACGCCTTTGCCCGCCAGATAAGCGGAAAGCTGGCCGGTGAAGTCGAACTTTCCTGCAGAGCCATCCGGGGTGACAACGCCGCCGGACTCTGTGCCGCCGATCCATACGGAGTACAGTTCGTCCTTGTCCTCAAGCCCCTCAAGAGTGTTCAGGTCTGCCTTGCTGTAGTTTGCTGTGAACTGCAAAGAATCGAAAGATTCAATGCCGTTGATGTATTTCCGGCACAGGTCGGAAAGGGTCGTGACGTCGATCTGTTCCTTGTCTCCGCCGAGGTCCGGGAACGACTTAATGTCAATGAGCTTGGTATAGGTCGTAACGCCGCCAACGGTCGTGCCGTGCATAAGGAACGTTTTGCTGGTATTGATAGCCATATCGGTATTTCCTTTCTAAAGAATAGAATTAAGACTATGACATGTACTGATACATGTTTGTGCCGTCCGTCTCGCCTGTATAGCGCGCGACAATGCGGTAAACCGTGTAGTCGTCACGGTTGTCGACGGGAGACATCTCCGTGCGGACAAAATTGTAACCGCGCATAACGCCGTCAATTATTGCCATGATCGCACGGGCTTCTGCCTTTTTACCGCCGATTTTGTTTGAAAACACCGATACTTCGTACATTAAAATGCCAAATTCGCCGAGCGAAGAATCGGTCTTGAATTCGTCTGTGCGGTTGTCCGCCTCATAGAACGAAACGTATGGAAAACTTGAAGGGGCGGCAGGCGGCGTGCTGGATATATCGATCGTTGCGTATTGTCCTCGCAGCGCCGTGGCGACAGCAGAATATATCTCATTCTCAATGTCAATCATCAGTCTGTCACCCCTTTCAGTTTCGCTTCAACGGTTGCGACGGTCTTACGCGAAGAAAGCACTTCCATCTTGGCCTTATACATACACATGTTCGACATATTGCCCCGCGTGTAGATGTAGCCGGGATGGCTCGCGTCTGGTACGCCGTTCGTGCCGGGTACGCCCTTATATCTCCATCCGCGCAGTTTGCCGAGATGGTGGCCGTACTCGCCGCGGCGCAGCACTATCGGCGGCTTCTCCGGATGCCCGTCATAGTTGTAAACGCCTGTTCCGTATTCGATGAACAGCGTCACCGGGACTTCTTGATTTGAAGATGCCCTGACGACAGCTTCTGTGCTGTTCCGGCCGCTTTTCTTTTCCGTAACGGTCACGACTACGTCGTTCTGGCCGTCATACACGGCGTTTGCAAAGCGGTCCTGTGCGTCCGTTGCGCAGTCGAGTGTTACGTCTCCCACGCCGGAGCGGAACGCCTGTTCGAGATCCTGCTCATAGATTTTCAAGTCTTTGATAAGATCGTCCAGCTCGGAAAGGTCATAGGATGATTTCAAAGCGCGGTACATATCGTCACCGCCTTATCTGATCTTGACCTTGCTGATCGCAATGGTTGCGCTGTTCAAAGATATTGCGACACGTTTCACGACGTAATCGTACAGCGGTAGGCCTGTCTGCTGGTCGTATTCCGGCGTCTTGTCAACAAAGAGAACGGTGTCCTCATTTATGTTGTTCGCAACGTCCAGATCGTCCATGACAATGACCTTATCGTAGTGAGCGTCCACGCCGAATTGTTCCATCTGCGCAAAGCCAGATACCGCAGATATATTCCCGCGCGCTCCCTGCGCTGCTGTGTACGTTGGCATCAGTTCGCCTGTCTCAAGGCCTCCGGACGTCTGCGCCTCGACTTTGATGAGCAGGCAATAATAAAACGTTCGCATGTTGCGCGATAGTGTTCTCATGAGACCTCACCGCCTGTCAGCAGATTTTAGCCACCTGAATAACGGCCGCAAGAATGTCGGAATCGTCTGTATTTCCGTACGTTCTTGAAATGCCGTTCTCATTGTGCGCCTTTTCTCCTTCCGCGCCTTTGCGCAGGAACAGCCGGGCCGCCAGCTCGCATTGCACGTAGTGGTAGCGTGCCGGTACTTCCGGATGAGGAGACGGCTGGCCGAACGGGTACATCTTGTTGAGAATTCTCGCGCGAGCTAAAAGAAGGTACTTCTGAACATCGTCGTCCGTTAAGGCGGCGTCCTCTCCTACTATCACCTTTGTCATAGCAATCTTTTCGAGTTCTGTCATAATGTACCTTCCTTTGTTATTTGCTCTTTTCGGGCTTATCTGCAGGGGCCTGGTCCTTCGCTTCTTCCTTCTCCGCTTTGGCAGGTTTCTGCTTCTTCGGTTCGGACTTCTGCTCCGGTTCCGGCTCCCATCCCACAAACAGCCCGTTCGGAGTAAGCTTTTCCACAAGCTTAACTAACCTTAAGAGTTAGCGGTGCTGGCTTTGTGGACGTAAATGCCGTCGACTTTGTTTGCCTCGATGAAAATATCGTGGTAAATACGATAGTCGAGCTTGTAGGCATCGGCCTTCTGGTTGATTTCGGGGCTGAAGATCCTCGGGACAGCGTGTTTCACAACGGAAACGACTGCGGACGGATGGACGATCATGAAGTTCAGCGGATAGGACGTGGAGGCGGGAACGATGTAGCCGCCGGCTTCCTGACCGGACGTAGAGCCGTCATACAGAGTGATGGCGGACTCAAAGCGGTTCTGCGGAACCATGATGACTCTCATGCCGTCATAGTATTCGACGTTGAAATTGATGTTGTTATCACCGTTCATGGTGTAACGGGTGATTTTCGCTTTCAGGCCGTAGTAAGCGGTCGGAGAAACGAACAGGATTCTGCCTTCGCGCGGGACTTCCTTTTCGTCGCAGGCCTTCTGGCCGACGTCGACGAGACCGGGAACGTCGGTTGTGCCGATCGTGATGTCAGCTGCGGTTGCAGTCTGGACACCGGACGTGCCGGCGATTTTTGCAAAGCGGTATGCGTCGATTTCAGGAACGACTTTGGTGCGGAGGAATTCTCCAGCGAGCGTTGCGAACGCCATGCCGAGGGTCTCCTCGTTATCCATTGCGTCCATCATGAACGAACGGCCTCTGTCTTTTGTGAGCTGCATGGTCTCCCATGTTGCTGTGACGTCGCCGTCTACGAAGCCGGTATTACGGCCGTAGTTACCAAGACCCTGAAGGGAGGTCTTGAACAGTTTTACTGTATCGCCACCCTCGAATCTCACGCGGTTGCCGGAAGCGTCCAGAATGGATGTTTTGGAGTTTTCCTTGTAGATCGCGTCGAGGATAGGCAAATACTTTTGAGCTAATGCAATGCTGTTGCCCATAGCTTTGTCTCCTTATGTTGTTTTTAGTGTTTTTAAGGTTTTACCAACCTCTTGCCGCCTGAAGCATCTGCTCGTATTCTTTTTTCTCTGCTTCGGACTTCGGCGGACTTCCTGCACCGAGCTTTGAATTGCCATTAAGGGCGGCCTCCTCAAAAGCTTTCTTCTGCGCGGCTTGAAATTCAGCTTGTACGGCAAATTCGGTGGTCACGTCCCCGTCGACTTTGGCTTTTGCGGCTTTTGCGGCCTGCTCCGCCGAATAGCCAATTTTGGTGTATTCCTTCTCGAATTCGACGACCCGCTTTTCTTTGCGGAGCGTGTCGAGTTCTTCCTGCACCTTTTTGGCTTCTTCCTCTCGGGCTTCCTTCTCCTTCTCCTCTGCCGTCATACGCTCCTGCAGCTTCCGTTTGTTCTCGGCTGCCTCCGCGTTCGCCTTGCTTAACTGATTTTTCAGCTTCGTCAGTTCGTCTCCGGACGCCTCGGTCTGAAAATCAAAGTCTTGCAACGCTTTGACCTTATCCGCATCGGACATGGTGTCATATCCGGGGATCTTCGTCACATCGATCTTTGCCATATAAAATTCCTCCGCGCTTTTGGTGGGATGCACTAACCACAATTTTCCGTTTTAGAGTGTTTTCTCACTTTGCGATTTAAGACTTCCCTGTCTGGTGAATGGTTATATAAAGGCCGTAAAGCCGATATATCAATAAGAGAGAGTTAGATAGCAGCGGCACGACACGTCCTCCTCGGGAACGCCAAACATTCCCGGCATAGGCGCGTGGTCGCCGTTGTACGTGTAAAAATCTTCCGAAATGCCGACTTCCATGCCGTCCAGATAGTCATGCTGGTCTCGGACGCGGTCGTCTCGCATGGTGTTCCATTTCTTGACTTTTGCGCCCACGGACTTTCCTGCGTCGAGGATGCCCTGATTGAGCATGCGGTGCGTTTCGGTGTCAGCCACGCGCATAATTCCGTTGACGTCGTCGGACTCTATATGCTCGTTCAGACGGTCTATATACGACTTATCGTCGAACTTCACGCCGAGCGCCGCTTCCAGACTGTTCGGATCGTACTGTATGCCGAGTTCGGAAAGGCCGAGCATATCCGCTGCTGCGTCCGTTCCTCGCTGGTACGCCTCGATCATGAGGCCTGTGACGGTGTCCTGTACGAATTCCGCGTACTCGTCCTGGTCCTCGCCGAGCGCTTTCGCATTGTCCAGATAGGTTCGGAACGTATTTAATTCGTCAAAGTCGAAAAGGGTTGGCATACATACTCCTGAAAATAGAAATAGGGCCATGTAAAGAAACGTTTGCACGTCTCTACATGACCCCTACCTTTGGCCCTTCGCTGTCCATACCCTTGACAGACGGTTGTAATGTTAAGTTTACTTTGAAATAGCACCGCTTTTCCGTCTGCGGATCTTCACCTTGCGGTATATCTCCACGACGGCCGGTTCCTGTTCCTCACCTTCAAGCTTCACTTCGCATACGTTCCCGGAATTGATAATAGCGTCTATGGCGTCCACCACGTCCGGGCGGTCGAGTATGCTGATCCGCTTATTCGTTCGCCTCTCGTCCATGTTCAGTTATTCCTTGCTTGTTTGATTTGTGTCGTCCGGCTGGCCTTGAGACCGCTGCTGGTCCGTGAGCGGTACATTCTGGCCATTCTGTGCCGGCGGCTGCGTATTCCAGAGATTGTCTATATACTTCTTGGACATCTCGACGTCCGCGATAGGATCGTAGGACAGGCCGGAACGCTCGAACGTGAGCGCCGGTGAGAAGCCGAGCTGTTTCATGGCGAGTGCAGCCTGCGTCTTTGCCTGCAAGTTCGTCATATCGTTCCTGTAGAAGCAGAGCGCAAAGTCTGTTTCTTTCAGTTCGGTCAGCAGGCCCTTCTTGTGCAGGATGGCAAGCAGGCAGCGGTCAAAATAGGAATTGCTCTTGCGGAACAGATCTTCCTCATTCCGGCAGTCTGTGTCCGCAGACGCCCAGCCGGAACGGAGATAAACCGCTCCTACGTTATCGGACGTGCTTCCGCCGTCCCGTACGGACGAGGGAACGCCGCATTTTTCGAGCATCTGTTCGTACAGGTCGTTAATGGACACCTGCGTCTCTGCCTCATTGATCTGCTCCGAAATGGTCCGGATCTCCGCCTTGTTTTCATTCGTGGACGTAATGCAGATCAAGCCGGACTGTCTGATCGTGTTGGCTGTTGTGCCTTCATCGAAAGACGTGTTCACCGCGACGAGCAGGTTCTGTATGAACTGCGTCCTGCTGTCTGCCCGGTCGGACTCCGCTTCGTTGATGGCATCCATAATGGGTATGGCCACCTCGAAAGCGCACATCCTGTTCTTATTGTAGCTATATTCAAATATATTTATTTCACCATACAGATTGTCCGTTTCGGACTTGATCTCATACGCATATGGCGCGAACGGCGTTGCGTTGATCATGCCGACTTCCGCGCGGCTGATGACGAACCGCTTTTTCTTTGTGATGACGTCTATCATGGCGTGCGTCTTGTCGATTGTCACGATATTGATTGCCATTACCGGCTCGTTTCCGGGACGACGTGAGTAAACCACGAAAGCGCACCGCGGATCGAGCGCGTAGGCCTTAACGGGAGCGTCAGGATCTTCGTTGGACTCCAGATAGATAGCACCAAGCCCAACCGTATGGAACCAGTCAACTGTTTCGTTATCCGCAATAGCTTTACCAGATGCGTAAAGGTATTCGTTCAGTTCCTTAACGAGATCCGACTTGTTATCCTTGCGGGCCACATAGCTGCACGGTTTTGTCAAAAAGTAACCATTCTTGAACGTCACGACAAAGCTGGCGTTATTCACCACGATCTTATGGTTGATCTCCGGCCGGACTTCCTTTTTCTTGTTCAGGATCGGCTGAATACCGCGTCTGTACCCGTCCAGATAGTCCATTTCGTCAACGTTCAGAAAGTGCAGGGCGAGGCATCTGTTCGTTTCTTCTATGACATTATCCCTGTTTATATCCTCAAGCGCCGTGAAAATGCGGACACGGCCGTGCAGACCGGCTGTTAAGTTCACGACATTCTGTGTCGGATAGCTTGCGCCCTCTTGTTCCTGTCCCATGCTCTCACCTCCGCGCGCGTTTTGGTACAAAGTTCACCTCAATAATAGATACTTTATTGTTTAATAGTCAATACAGAAGCGTGTAGAAATTGTGCATAATTACGCATAATTATAGGCAATTTGTCTAAATGCGGCCTTAAAAAAAGCGCTTCATGACTTTTGCCTTCGCTCCGGCCATGGCCTTTGAGTATGACGCAACCGAGGCCAGCACGTCTGGTACGTCATCGTGCTTGTTCTTGCCGGCCATCGTGTAGTTTGTCAGCATGGTCATGGCGGTTCGATATTCTCTGTCATAGCAAGATTCGTCCCTGAACAGGACATGCTCTTTTACCCAGCCGGAATAGACCTGTATGCGCGTTTCCTTGTTTGTTTGATTCCATTTCGTAGTGATCGTGGTTATGCCGCCTTTCGCCTTGACTTTGTCCCGTACGTTGGCGGCGAAGATCGTGCCGCCTCTGTTCGATTCAATCTGACAGGCATGGACGCCACGTTCGGTCAACAGCTCGGCGATCCGTTCTTCATGGATCTCGACCTTTCCGTTATCACAGAACCACTTATCAAGGTAGTAGTCCGGTCCGTACTTATACAGGATCGGCATAGCGCAGTAGTCGTCTCCCTGCTCCTTCGAGTCGCACACGGCTATGATGGCGTCGGGTTCTCCTTCCGGCAGGTCGAAGTAACGGCGCAGCTCGGAGCTTTCGTACAGGAGGCCTTCCCGTTCGATCGGGTCGTTCATGTAAAGCGCTCGCCATGACAATGGGTCCATAATAGTCCGCTGATCCCTATACATTGCCGTGGAGAAGCCAAGCCCGAACGGATAGTCAAAGTTAGACTCGTCCTTTTCGTTCATGGCTGGGATGCGGATGAACTTGGCCCGTGGATTGTGTTCATTCATTTCTTCAAGCCGGCCGAGAGGATCATGAACAGACCATCTGGTTGCAATATGAAGCTCCCGGACGAACTTACCTTGCTTTCTTTGCCGTAGGTCGGTTGTGTACTGATTCCACAGCTTGTCCATCTGATCTTTGCTCATTGCCTGTTCGATGCCTGACACAAGGTCGTCGCAATACAGCAGGCCGGTCGCTCTGACTTTACCGGCGTTATTGCTCCCCACGGATGTCAGCTCGATCGTCTCGAACCTTTTACCTGTTCCAAAATCGAGCCGCAGGTCTTTTGCGTTCGTGCTGACCTTTGCCACGTTCGGGAACAGCTCCTGCCATAAATACTCACCTGTTGGATCAGTTATTCTCAACATCTCTTGGTAGAGGCCCTTCAGGAATTCGTTGTTATGGGAGCATATAAGATTTGTCAAGCTCGAGTTTTTCCCAGCCAGCCATGCCACAAAGAACTCTGCCATTGTTGTCTTGCCTGTTCCGGGCGGAAGGGAAATGCCGAGCAGGTCATAATCATATTTAGCCAGCCGGGTCAGCTCGTCCGCTACGGGCTTCAAAGATTTCCGTCTCGGTTCATAGAACTTTCTCTCGAACGGCCTGTCGAATTCCATGAATCGTATGGCCGCGTCAAAGTCATACATGGCGTCAAAGCGCAGGGACTGCTTATACAGTTCGGCAAGTCTGGCCGAGCCGGTCTGTTTAATTCCTTGCGCACATAACTTTCGCAGTCTCTGGTTATACATATGCGCAAGGTCGAAAGCATTTTTATTGAAAACAAGTTCTATATGCCGGGTCGCGTCATCACCGGGGCTGAACACTTCCGTGCTGCCCTGTACTTCCAGCTTTTGCAGGACAGGAAGCAAGTCGAACAGAGCATTGCTGTCTGTCTGCGCCGCAAACAGTATTTTATCTGCAACGTCGCACAGTCTTGCCCTTTTAGCATCTTCTTCCATGACCGCCTCGAGCTGCTTGGCCGTCATGCGATCGCGCCGTTCATCTTCTTCGTTCACTCCACCGAACTGCTTGCCATGCACTTCATCTCTTTTACCCATACGCATCTCCTACTACTCTATTGTGCCTTGCCTGTAACAATTATAGCACTTGTAACAATAAAGTCAAGATAGACCGCCTTAAGCTTCCGGCGGCGGGAGTTTTCGGCGAGGGGTTCACGGCTGGCACGGGCAGGCCTCTCGGCCTGTTTTGGCTGGTCTGAAACTGCCCATTTCGGCACTCGATTTTACCGCCAAAATCACACGTTTGTGTTTTCAAAGTCACAAAAAATCACACTTGGAGGCCTTTTGTGATTTTTTTAGCACCGTTTAATATAAACACTCTAAACAGGGTCAAAATCACAAAATCACAAAAATCACATGAAAATAGGCCTCGTAGGCGGAGGCGTGTGTGCGCGCGTGTGCGCGTGTGTGCGCGCGTATATGGGCGTGCGTATGGGTGCGTATGGGTACATACATGCGTACATACAGGTGCATGCCTGCTCATACAGGTGGACGCGTTCATGCCTGTACGGCCATGCCGGATGTAATGGATCGTCTGACGTGGTCACCTATCACTCTCACCGCGGCGGGTCGCTTCATGCGCGCGCGTACGTGCGTGTGCGCCCATGCGTGCCTGTGTATGCCCGCGCGTGCGCCCCCGCCTACGAACCCGTTTTGGGTGTGATTTTTGTGATTTTGTGATTTTTATTAAAAAAAAATAAATATTTATATATTTTTTCTTTATAAAGTCTTGTTTTTTAGCGGTTTCCAAAAATCACATTTTGTTACATCGTGTGATTTTCGTGTGATTATTGGTGAGTTTGTCCTGTAAATGACCTCTCTGAACAGGTCAGCTTTTTGCTTTCATGAAGGTATCTTTTCACGCGAGCACCTGTTATGATCGTCCGCTTCTTCTCCGGCATCTCTTTCGCTATCTTCATCTCTGGCCGGTGGGTAGCGGACTTTTTCTTTTTCTTGCTGACCGCTTCTCCTGCAAAAACCGTTCCTGCATCTCTGGCTTGGGCGAGTGAAAGCTGAACTTTTTACGCGTTTCTTTTACGTTTTACAAAGTTTTACGCTGTTAAATGTAAAATGTTCCACCGGGCTGGCTGGCTTAACTTCGCTTTTTGGTTTTTGAATATTCGAGGGGGTTACCCCGCCCCGGCAGGCCCCGGCCCTATTTCCCCGCCGGCAGGGATGCCCGGACGCGCCCCGATCCAGCCAGAACGGACGCCCGGAAAAGCCGAATTATACAAAACACTAATTTTGTATAATTTAATCGGCAGTATAGCATATTATCAATACCGAAAAATAAAGATATTTTACCGATACGGCAAAAATGAAAATATTTTGTATAATTCCGGCCGCTGGAAAACGTCCCGATCAGATGCCCGGCGGCCCGCTCTGGACGGCCCGAAAAGCAGCAGCGGCACGGGGCGCCGCGCCGGGGTTGCCCCGGTCCAGATACAGCCAGCCACGCCCCGCCCCGTTCAAACATTATTCACGATTTGTTAATGGTTTGTTCACATATCGTTTATGTATAAACAAACAATAGGACGCCCGGCGCGTTAATTTTACATGTTAAAAGTTAATTTTACATGTTAAACAATGTTAATTTTACAGTCCAGCCCGGCGCGATCCAGATAAATAACAGGACGCCCGGCCCGGCATGAAAACGATCAGAGCGGCCCGGCACGTTATGCCCGGATAGATGCGGCCCGGATAGATCCAGACGGCCGGAAATGATCCAGGCGCCCGGCCCGGAACGGTTAAAAGCTATACAGGCCGGAAAACGTCCGAAACGTCCGGACGGTATACGCTGAAATGATGCAAGACGCCCGGCCCGGAAAAAATATTGTGAAAAAGTGAAATAATTTTTGTATATGGTATTGACTTATTGCGTTTTGCATGTTACAATCCCATTGTAATAGGTATTACCTATTCAACAAAACACAATAAAAGAGGTATTGAAAAATGGAAAACGAAAACATTTTAACAGAAAAAGCGATCGCGCGCGGGTTGTTTGTCAGTCCCGGAAATAAAAAGATGGGCGGCGTCCCGTCCGTATCATTACCAGCTATTACAACATGCCGCCCGGATGCGCCTTGTTTCAAGGCATGCTATGCGGCCGCGATGGAGCGGCGATATAAAGAAACAGCCGGAACGGATCTTAACAATTATCTATTATATAAAGCCCGGCCGGATCAATTTTTTCAGCAGCTAAAAGCGCATTTCATGCTATCAAGCTATTTTCGGATGCACGTTTCCGGGGATATACCAGACGCGGCATATTTTGAAAAGTTAGTAGATGCGGCGCGCGGCGTCCCGTCCTGTCATGTTTTGATCTTTACAAAAAAGTATAGTATAGTAAACGACTATATCCAGAACGGCGGCACGATTCCGGGCAATTTAGTTATTATCTTTTCGGACTGGTTGAACGGTTTTATAAAACCCGGTGACAATCCGCATAATTTCCCGGTATGCAAGATTAAAAAAGAAACAGACGATCCGCACGGGTTGCCGGTATGCGGCGGAAATTGCGCCGCTTGCATTTGTGCCGGGATAGGATGCTGGAATGTTAAAACGGGCGATCAATTTTATATCAATTTACACCGTTAAGAATTAAGAAAAAAATATCGGGCCGCGCTGATCAACACAGACGGCCGGCCCGGAAAAATAAAAAATAGGAGTTAAAACAATGAGTAAACAGTATTTCATCACAAATCTTGAAACGATGGAGAAAAAGCCGGTACAGCTTAACAGCATAATAAATAATATCCGGCTTTACATTCAGATCAATTTATTATCTTTTGGAATGTATGCGGCGATCACGGACGGCAAGCAAAACTATGTTATTTTGGATCGATTCAGCAAAAAACCAGTTTACGCAATTACAAAAGAATAATAACCGCGTCAAGTCGTGCCGGCGACTATAAACAGCTATTCAGGCCGGCAGCGTCGCCCGGGATGCGATCCGCAACAGATCCGCCCGGGCGGGTATAGGTTGAAAAATGGAATATGCAGCAGCCCGGAAACGTTCAGCCCGTCCAGAGCGCCCGAAAAACTGCCTGTAAAGCATTTTACGCCCGGCCGCGTATAATATGCCCGTCAAGGCCTGTAAAACGCCCGTAAAAGCAATTACGGCCCCGGCCGGCATCAATACGCCCGGAACGGTTAAAACGCAATACAGGCAATACAGGCAAGGCAGCACGGCAAAACGCGCGCCCGCTCTGGATGGATAGCAGCAGCCCCGCCCGGATCAGCTCAAAACGCCGCCTGTAAAGTATTTTGCTTTACAGCCGCATTTTCGCGTCCCGCTTGTTTCTGCGCGTTCAGGCCTGCCCGGCTTTCTGCGCCGTTTCCGTTCTGGCCCGTTCTGCCTGCTGGCCGTTCTGCCCTGTTTGGCTTTCTGCCGTTCTGGCCTGTTCTGCCTGTTCCGCTTTCTGCGATATTTGACTTTCTGCCCGGCCTGTTTTCTGCGGCCCGGCAAAATATAAAATGGAGGTATTAAACCATGAAAAAAATTAAACGGGCCGTTCTGGCCGTTCTGCGCGTTCTGGCTGTTCTGCTGACAGGCCGCGACGATCAAGCCGTTGATGACGGCATCTGCGACTATTCCGGGCAAGGCCGGGATGGCTATGGAAGGTAAAAGGAGGGCTGAACAATGAAAAAGTCTTGCATGACAAGAATGACAAAACAAAAAGCAATGTATCTTGCGCATCCGATTAAAGCGCATCTGGACCGGCTGCCGTGGTGGGATCGTCCGGACCATCCGTTGACGCTGAAGGCGATTGCAGCGGAGATCCTGAACAATCCGGACGGAGTACACGCTGAAATGCGGGAGCTGTACAGTAACGCAATAAACGCGGGAAACTACCCGGAACAGCGCGATCTTGAAGGCATCTTGCTGTGCCTTGTGGACCCGTCAAATATTGACGTTCTGTCTCCGTGGTAAGAATCAAAGTTAAACTGTCGAAACCGTCCGTTCCGGACGGTCCGGCCGGGATGGCCTCCGCGCCGCTGAAGATGACAGGCCAGAAGGGTAAATGAAATGGAACAATCAAGAATCGACGCATTGAACAAGGCGTTTCAGGAGGAGCAGGAACGCCGGGACGAGCTGCTCAAGACAGACGGCCTGTATGCTTTCTGCATGGACCGGCAGGACGTCAAGCGGATAGACAAGCTTTCTGCGCTGACGTGCAAGGAAACGTTCTGGGACGACGTCCGGAAACTGTGCCGCAACGTGACAAGCGATCGTGCTATCGGAAGATGGCAAGGCCTTGCGGAATTGCGTTACAGGCAGCTGGAATTGCTTGAAAAGGCAGCCAAAACATGCTAAAATAGTTATTGAAATGGAATGGAGGTATTGAAAATGGGAGAGTATGAGTATAGGCAGCAATGGCAGAAGGACCATACCGTGCTTGTGCCGCTGCGCCTGAACAGGAACACGGACGGCGACATTGTTTCTGCGATCGAAAACGCCCGGAGCAAACAAGGCGAGATCAAACGATTAGTGCGTCTTGGCCTTGCCTATGAGCTTGGCCTGCTCAAGACCGAACGGCCGGAGACGGTCATAGAGGATAGCACAGAGCTTTCAGTAACGTCCGGGACAGAACAGGAGGGATAGACATGCTTTTTGACAGCAACAATAGAAACTGGGAGCAATGGCCGGACAGGATCTGCCCGAACGTGGTAGACCAGATGATCCGTGAACCGCATCTGCTGATAGCAGGCACGACCGGCTGCGGCAAGTCTACTCTTATACACGCGATCATTTCTGCGCTGCTCACGCGCGATCCGCAACATACGGAGCTTATCCTGATAGACCCGAAGCAGATTGAATTAGGACGCTTTTGCACTCCACACGCCATTAGGTATGCCTACACGCCCCGGCAGATGCTTTCTGCGCTGGAATACGCCTCCGCCATGATGGATGCCCGTTATAATGCACAAAGGCGAACAGGAGAGACCGGCTGGCGCGGCCTGTATGTGATCATAGACGAGCTGGCGGATCTCATGCTGAATCAGCGCAAGGAAGTCATGCCCGTTCTGCAACACTTGCTACAGCTTGGCCGTGCAGCAAACATCCACGTCATAGCCGCCACGCAATGCCCGAACAGGCGCGTTATCCCGGCAGAGCTTGTACTGAATTTCACCGGGCGCATCGGCATGCGCTGCCTGTCTCCGATCGAGTCGAGGCAGATTATCGGCCAGAACGGATGCGAGACGCTGCCACGGTACGGAACGTTCTATTTCGCAAATGCTGAAGGCCTGAACATCTGGTTCGGCTTTGAACCGACAGATCCGGACGTTCTGCAAAAGAAAATAGATTTCTGGAACGAGCAGGCCGGTGCAGGACATTCTATCCGGGCATGGTTTAGGAAGCATGGTATAGCTTGACAGTTTGCCACGGCCAGAGCAAAACAGGGAGGACACGAATCCTCCCTTTTCTTTTATGCTATAACAGATATTCTGCCACAATCGGCATTGAACTAACCTATTTTCACGGTCCGCCTTGCATTTTCCGATTGCTTGCCGTATAATGAACATGGACATAGTGTATTTCTCCATTTAGCACGCCCAGCACATTTCCATTTCCCAATACCCCTTTCATTACCGGACCCGCCGGCAGGTTTTCTCCATTTTTCCTGCCGGCGTGGTTTGTTTATAGCAATAGTTAAGGCCCCGGCATATCCTGTCGAGGCCTTTTGCTATGTACCGAAAATGGTACATTATTTCCAGCTAATGATAATCCAATTACTTTCCCGCCTGACGTCATAGCCAAGCAAGTCCCGGAACGTCGCCGTATAGACCGTTTCTGCGAGTCTCTGATAATCTTCCGTTCCCATTATCGGCACAGAGCATCTGTACCGGCCGTTCTCGATCGCAATGGCTATGTATAGCATGGCGGTCTTGACAAGCTTTGCCGGGACGGCGCTGCTCTTACTGTCCGCATAGGCCTTTGCGCTTTCTCTTGACAAGCACTCAATATCAAATACGTTCATTGTTTACCTTTCTGTTTTAGACTACACCGTCATAGATGCCTCTAAAACTCTCTGTATTGCATTTTCTGTTTTTTGGTATAAATATGTGTCCTGTTGTGTAAAAAAGCAACACGGGCAACGGAGCAAGGCGACGCGGCTATTCCTGCCCGGTTTTGCTACCCGCATCAGCTTCTCTTGCCTTTACCTCTTGCATATACTCTGCTGCCCTGTCCAGCTCCGCCTGCTCATACCACGGCCGGTCTGCTTTGGCCTCCCATTCCGTACTGTTCAGCCATTTCACTACACAGTCGTAACAGACCCTTCTGCACTTATAGTCATGGTGAGTGCACCACGGCGGGTAAAATGCGGTCAGCTCGGTAAGCACTATTGCAAGATCCGAGCCGTCCATGCTTTGCAGCCGTTCCAGATTTGTCTGGCTGTTCTGTCCGTTCTGCTCCGGCCCAGCCATTACAGTATGCCCTCCACGATCAGTTTAGCATACAACGCCCAGATAAGTGTTATACAGCAAGCTCGCCATACAAGGCCGCTGATGACCATGACGTACCGGCCGGCGTCGCTTGTGAAGATCCAATAGTCTGTGCGAGTTACATAGACGATATGCGTCAATGCGGATAAGGCGAGGCAGACGGTTATGATGATTACAAACACAAGCATAGTCTATCCTCCTACTTCGGAAATGTAATCGACGGCGTTTGCGTCCATATACTTGTATGCGATGCTCTGCGTCCAATTTATCATGAGATTGTCAAGCCGCCTCTGCACAATAAGTATGTTGCTTTTGAATTCACTCACGCTCTTGTTATACTCGACGACAGCCACCGCTCTTGCATAGTCGTCTGTTATGCTGTCTATCAGCTTTCTGGACGCCTTCAGCTCGTTCACAGTTTCTTCATATTCGATCATTTTGGTGTCAACGTACGGACCGCTGTTGTGTACAATGCCGAACGTTCCGATGATTATTGCGCCGGAGATGCCAATGGCAGCGGTAAGCATAATAAAAAACTCAGCAAAGCCACTCCATTCCCAGCCGGTCTTTGCGTCTATTACAATCGCTATCGTCCCGGCGGCGAATAGCACAATGCAGATTATGAATAATATCATTGCTGTTTACCTCCTGTTGTGTCCTTTATAACTTCTACGTCCCCGTCAACGCACAAGATGATCAAGGCGTAATCGCTGTATTTTTCTTTGAGCCATTTTCTGAAATCTAATGCGCTCCAATACGCCGCAATTTCTTCGATAGTTCTGCCATCATCCGTCTTGTTCAGAACATTTCCGTTGACGCACACGCTAAAATTGCAGGCATAGTCATATATGCTGACTATTATGTATTTCATGTTTGCTCACCTTCTTCCTGTTCAGCATCGCTTTCTTCTATATCCATCTTTGCGCCGCAGAACGGACAATATTTGAACCGCCTGTCCGGATTATCATATACCCAGCAGTACGCTCCGCATGCAGAGCAATAACAAATTGCTTTCGTACTGAAAGGCAAATATCTTTCTCGCTCAATCCATTTCGCATGCGTTATCTGCATAAAGCCAATCGGATTGTTTGCCACATATATACGGCACTTATCGCAACGTTCCGGGAAGCCCATACATCCGCTGCAAACATACGGGCCTCGAATTTGCCTTAATGCCTTTCTGCCATACTTGCACGGACGTTTCAGTTCATTTCTTTTGAACAGCATGTACCGTCTTACCTCCAATTCTTTCCTGTTCGCCATTGCCTACCTCCGCCTTTGTATAGCCGTGTTCGTCAAGCCATTTTTCAATCAATTTGGTTTCTTCTTCACCGCCCAAAGCAGATATAACTGTATAGTTATATATTTTTGAATTGTCAAGATGAAAATAGTGGTCATTTCCCCACTCTATGCTATCGTTCATTTCTTTAACTAACTTTTCCGGAGAACATCCCGCCTTAAGTTTGTAAATACAATTTATACCGAGCACGTATATATCTTCCTGTTCTGGCTCATTCTCCTCCTTAAGCCAATCGAGTGCGCACAGTTCGCAATTCTTATGATCCGGGCAGACCCTGTCTTTGCAGAAACGATAAAGCAGCTGTTCTGCCAATTTATCAGGCGGTAATGATTTGATCCAATCATAGTTTGTCATTGCCTTCCTCCTTGCGCTCCTCCAATAGCCATTTCAGCGTGCACTCGTCATCGCATTCTGGGATGTGTGTGCAATCGCCGCATTTGCTTTCTTTCCATTCTGGTGGAATCTGCGCAGGGCATTTCATTAGGCACACTTCCGTGTAAAACCACTTTGCCAATTCCTCTGCGGATAGTGATTTGAGCCATTCAAAGTTGGTCATAGCAGACAAGAACTCATCTTCCGCTCTCGTCTTTAATTTGTTGCCGTTTTCGTAAATGATAAGTGCGCAATTCATTTTTTCGTACTCATCGGCATATCCGTGCCGTTTAATCCAATCGCGGCACTCTCCCGCAGAGTCGCTTTCGTAGGAGTCTATCTCGCAATAATCTTGCCATATCTCAATGCGGTATTTCATTCCTCTACCTCCTCCTCTATCCATTCACCTTTCACTCTCTTTCCCGTCCAGACGATGTCCCTGCCGTCAAATATTATTCCGTACAGGATAGACGGACTTCCTGTGCATACTTTTGATTTTATCCATCTCATGCCCTCGGCTTTCGTTTTGGCTTCTTTCTGCTCAACAAGCCGTGTGCCTTGCCATATCTCGCAGGTCATATGTCCGCCTTTCTGCTCAATCCGAACTGTCGTACCAATTTTCGACCTTGCAGCCATGCTCAAAACCGAACTCTGCCGGGCAAGGCGTGTATTCCGTTCCGTTAAAGCCGACCCAGCCGGACTGCTTATGTTCGGTAGGCATGTTCAGTAAATTGTCCTCGTCATTGAACGAGTAAATATATACCGTATGCGCCCAGCAGTTCCCTTTGCTCGCATACTCTTGCCGGGCGACCGTGATGAGCTTGCTGTCATCGTCTATTTCCGAACGATACAGACTTTCCTCGTCAACGCGGATCGCTGTTGTGCCGTTGTCGCCTTTCTTGAAATACAGTTTGTAACTGCCCGGCTTGTTCAGTCCGTACCGGGCTTTTAGTGCGTTGAAATCGTCTCTTGTCATTGTTCCATTTTCTCCTTTTCCGGAAATCTTAATTTCGTTACTGCAATTGGGAATTCTTCTATCTCGCTCGCCCATACAGGTTCAACGCCTGCCTCGGCAAAGGACAGAGGAAAACCACCTATGCCGTCAAATAAGCTTGCGAGCTTGAGATCCTTGCGTTCATCTTCGTCGTACTGTGCTACCATCCGCTTTGCCATCCATTTCCAGAACGGCAGAGCTATTGAATTGCCGAGCGCCTTGTATCTCGGCGAATCGGCGCTTCCGTCGTGCATCTTGCCTTTGCTGTCTTTCCAATCTCCAATGTCTGTCCATCCGTCCGGGAAGCCCTGTAACCGCTCACATTCGAGTGGCGTCAGACGCCTCACTTGGTACACTTCTGTGTTACCCATCCTTTTCTCCTTCCTTATTACGCAGTTGAAATTGTCTTTGTCGGGCATCCTTTGCGCCCCCCTGCATTGTTTGCTGTCAAGGAATGGGCGACTTGCTCGTTGTTCCAATATACTTGTGTCTGCTCTTGCAAGACAAGCACTTCACTACCCCCCCCATACGATCCACCGCAGACTGTCAGGGACACACTTTTATCGTCCTGAACGTACACGGCGGACTGACTTATCTGGTTGAATGTCTTTTCTTCCATATCATCCGTTTCTGCCACCCAATATACGATTTCACGCTCTCTGCCCCCCCTGTTGCCGCATCCTAAATAGTAATGGCTGTCGAGCGTCATGGCTATGTCACCGTTTATGCCTTTCCACATACACTATCAGCTTTCCGTCTCCGACCTGTTGTTGCTGTACCCATTTGTAATCTGTTGCGCAGAGCGATCCGACGGTTTTCTGGTAGAGTAGATGATGAACACCTCGCTGCCCCCCCCGTAAGACCCGCTCATATTGCGCAAAGTTACGGACTTGTCGTCCTCATGCCACTCAAAGAATCTCTTTTCCGTGAGTGTTATAACTTTCTTGCTCATTCTCTTTCACCATCACTAACGGCACGTTGCCCCCCCTGTACCCATACTTGTCGTCAGGGCTTGGCAGATGCCGTCGTCCTTGATCTTGACCCGGCTGTCATTCGGATGATTCTCAAGGGTCAATACTACCGGCGGATGTCCGTGCGTTTGCGCCCGGAGCGTTCCGGCAACGCTTGTTGACGTGTCCATAATGCCCCCCCTTGATCGTTAAGTATCAGTACGCATGGAACATGGTGCGAATCGGTTGCCGCTCCTGT